>Ga0075418_10000208_pt1 | contig 57510 bp, 47 predicted proteins | sample SoiMetdeltSBSDD2_FD_81776 | JGI IMG/M metagenome (GOLD analysis project Ga0075418, IMG submission 81776) | Bulk soil microbial communities from a Populus tree surrounding site in Tennessee, USA - Soil MetaG P. deltoides SBSDD2 | ecosystem: Environmental > Terrestrial > Soil > Tree plantation...
TTCACCTACACTGCGCGTTCCTTTGATATGAACGTGCTGATTTGCGACCCGATTTCCCCAAAAGGCATCGAGTACTTCCGGCAACAACCCGGATTGAAAGTCACCGTGCTCGACAAACGCCTTCCGGAGGCCGAGTTGCTGCCCGTGGCCCGCGACGCCGACGCCATGGTGGTCCGCTCCGAGACGAAGATCACACGCAAAGTCATCGAGAACGCGCCCCGTCTGAAAGTGGTCGGCCGCGCTGGCGTCGGCGTGGACAATGTGGACGTGGACGCCGCCACCCAGCGCGGCATCGTCGTGATGAACACGCCCGGCGGAAATACAATCTCCACCGCCGAGCTAACCTTCTCGATGCTCATGGCCCTCGCGCGCAAAATCCCGCAGGCCCACGCGTCGATGAAAGCGGGAGAATGGAACCGCAAAGCGTTTCAGGGGATCGAGCTTTACAACAAGACGCTCGGCGTTCTCGGCATGGGCCGCATCGGCGGTGAAGTCGCCAAACGCGCCATCGCCTTCGGCATGCAGGTGCTCGCTTACGATCCTTATCTTTCGCACGCGCGTGCCAAGGCCTTGCAGGTCGAGCTCGTTGAAAATCTCGAAGAAATTTATCCACGCGCCGACTTCATTACCGTCCACATGCCGTTGAGCGACGAGACCAAAGGCATGCTCAATGCGGCCGCCTTCGCCAAAATGAAGAAGGGGGTGCGCGTGCTCAACTGCGCGCGCGGCGGCATCATCAACGAAGCCGACCTGGTCGCCGCGATCAAGGAAGGCAAAGTCGCCGGCGCCGCGCTCGACGTCTACGAGACAGAACCACCGGCGAAGGAATTTCCGTTGCGCGATCTGCCGCAAGTCGTCATGACGCCGCATCTTGGCGCCAGCACCGAAGAAGCGCAGGAAAACGTGGGTATCGAGGTCGCCGAGGCCATTACCGACTATCTCCTACACGGCGCGGTCCGCAATGCCGTCAACCTGCCGAACCTCGACGCCAAGACCTACGCGATCGTGAAGCCGTACCTTACGCTGGCCGAAAAGCTGGGCCGATTGCTGGCGCAGCTCGCCCCAAAACGGAACGACCAGGTGATCGTGACCTACGGAGGCAAGGCGAGCGAATTACCCACCGACCCGGTCACACGGATGGTGCTCAAGGGCTTCCTGGAATCCGCCGGTGGCAAGGACGTCAACCAGGTCAACGTGCGCACTCTGGCGGCATCGCTCGGACTCGTCGTCGAGGAGATCAAATCGAACGAAGAAACCGATTACAACGAGTGGCTTCACGTGGCCGTTAAGTCCGGTGACCAGCGCTTTTCCGCCGGTGGCACGATTCTCGGCAAGAAATTACAGCCGCGCATCGTGCGCTTGAGTGGGCGCCCGGTCGAGATCGTCCCCGAAGGCGTCCTGTTCATTCTCAATAACAAGGATCGGCCAGGCATTGTCGGCCACCTGGGAACGCTCATGGGACGGCACAACGTGAACATCGCGAGTATGAGCTTAAGCCGCGACAATGCCGGCGGACAGGCGCTCACCGTGCTCAACCTCGATAGCGTGCCGCCGCCGGAGTTGCTCAACGAGATTCAATCCGACAACGACATCAGCAACGTTCGCGTCGTCAAACTTTGATATGGTTCGCCTCGCTTTCTTCATCGTCTGTCTTGCCATCGGCTTCGCGCAAGCTGCGGACCCGCCCGCCAGGACACTGGGCTCCTCCCGCTCACGCCTCGCCGATTTGTTCGATGACCCCGTGATCGCTCGCGGTCAGGGCGTCGAAGTAAAACAGAGCGCCCTCGACGAATCCTTTATTGCTTTCAAAGCCAACCTTGCCGCGCGCGGGCAAACCATTCCTGAGGACCACCGGCTCTTCCGCGAGGCCCAGTTGCTCGAGCGCCTGATCGTCACGCAGATCCTCGCCAAACGCGCTACGCCCGAAGATATCGCCAAAGCCAAGGAAGGCGCTGCGAAATTCGCTGCCGAAACGCGCAAAGTCGCCCAAAGCGAAGAAGGATTTCAGCGCACCTTGAAGTCATTGGGCATTACCGCCGAGCAGTTCGACCAGCGGGTCTACGACCAGGCGCTCGCAGAGTCCGTCGTCCAGCGCGAACTCAAAGACAAGATCACGATCAGCGACACGCTCGTCGAAAACTTTTATCAGAACGGCTCCGATGTCCTCGTGCGAATGCTCCAGGAGGAGTTGGAGCGCGTCGCCAAAAACCCGAACACGTCGGTCGACCAGCTCACGAGCGTGAAAAAGCAAATTGAGGACATCAAGAAGGCGAACCTTGCGCGACTTCAGCAACCGGAGAAGGTGCGTGTCAGTCACGTATTGCTGACCACGCGCGACCGCGAGACCGAGACGGAGTTGGCGGACGAGCAGAAGCGTCTCAAGCGGGTCAAAATCGACCAGCTACTTGACCGCGCCAAAGCCGGGGAGGACTTCGCGAAGCTCGTTCAGGAATATTCAGAGGACCGGAACCTCAAAGAGACCAGGGGCGAGTACACGTTTTCCCGCGACGACCGTTTCGCGCAGGAGTTCAAGGCCGCGGCTTTTTCCCTCGAACCGGGCAAGCTCAGCGACGTGATCACCACCATTTACGGCTACCACATCCTCAAACTGCACGAGCGCATCCCGGCGCAGAAGGTCCCGTTCGACAAAGTCGCCGCCGATATTCGTGAGCACCTCGTCCAGCAGGAACTCCAACGCCAAATGCCCGACTACTTCGCGAAGCTAAAAAAGGAAGCTGGCGTGGAGATTCTCGAAGCCAAGTACCGAATCAACGTCCCCAAAGAAGTGGAGCCGTTGAAGCCGACGGGCTAACAGGGTAGCGTTTTGGAGGGGCGATCTCCGCGAGCCCTGGTCGCAAATTATCCTCTGTAAACAATCATTACGCCGTAGTCATCGATCCACTGCCGGCTGGCGAGGTCCTGGTGCATGTAGGTAATGGGCGTGATGTTGACGAGGTGCGTCTCGCCGATCTTCTCCAGGAACCGCGACACGACCTCGTCGAAGTGATCTTTGCCCACTTCCACGCAATCGCTATGGCGAATCGTTTTGACCCGCAGCTTGATCGCTTCCTTCGCAGCCACCTCGAGTGGGACGAGCGCCTTGGCGATCAGGCTCTCCGCCGGCTTGTCGTGGACCGGCACGCTGAAATGCTTCTCCTCTTTTCTGGCTGCCGATGAAGCCATTGGATCGATAATTCGTGGCTCCACCGAAGCCTCCCCTTCCGGTTCCGGAATGACGATCCTTTGATGGCAAGACGGACATTCAATTTCGGTGCCTGCTCCTGACGCATCGACTGCCAGCTCCTGGTCGCAGTGCCTGCATTTGAATATGACATCCATAAAAGGGTCCTTTCAGTGGCTGCGTTGGGCAGCCTAAGTGTTTTCACCTGGCCTTGGCCAGAAAAATCAGTTGAACCAGAGCACAATTTCGCTCCTTATGCTGGGCAACGGATGAGAGTCCTGCTGTCACTTCTTTGTTACCTGGCGGTTGCAGCCTGCGCCGCGGAATCCCGTTATGAGACTCGCGCGGCCCACGATCCCAATGGGATCGGCAAATTCTACATGGGCCGTGAAATCGCCCACGTGATGGGCCATCAGGCCGCCGATTGGCTGGAGCGGAGTGAACGCGAGAAGGAGGAACGCACTTCGCTCCTGATCGACTCGCTTAAAGTCCGACCCGGTGACGTCATCGCCGACATCGGCGCAGGGACTGGATACCACGTCCGCAGGCTTGCGCCAAAAGTTGTCCCGGGCGGGAGAGTCTATGCCGTCGATATCCAGCCGGAAATGCTCACCTTGCTCACCAATTCCATGGCCGAGTTGAAGATCACCAACGTCGTTCCGGTGCTCGGGGCGATCGATGATCCCAAACTTCCTATGAACTCTGTTGACGTCGCCCTCATGGTCGATGTTTATCACGAGTTCTCGCATCCCCACGAAATGGTGGGCGCGATTTGCCGCGGCCTCAAACCGGGCGGACGCGTCGTATTCGTCGAGTTTCGTGCGGAAGACCCAGACGTTCCGATCAAAGCCGTCCACAAAATGTCCGAAGCGCAGGTAAAAAAGGAGATGGCTGTGCATCCGCTGCAATGGGTCGAGACGATCAATGTGCTTCCGTGGCAGCACATTATCGTTTTCAAGAAAAAACCCGCGGGCTAGGCTCCCGCGCAATCTATGAAGTCATTCGCTTCCTGTGCATTTGCTGTAGCAGCGTTCGCGGCCACTGCAGCAGAAACCAACCTGCCCGCTGGCTACAAACTCCTTTACGAACAGAACTTCGATAAGCCCGATGTGATCAGGGAATTCGTGATGACCGATCCGGGCGCGTGGAGAATTGCTGAAACCAATGATCAGCGCGCCCTCGAACTCACGCGCCAAAGCAAATATCAACCCGCGGTTCGCTCACCGGTCAACATTGCTCTTGTTGCGGACAAGGTCTTCACCGATTTCGTTTTGGAAGCTAACCTCATCCAAACCGGACGCGAGTACGGCCATCGCGATATGTGCATTTTCTACGGCGTGCAAAATCCTACGAATTTCTATTACACCCACATTGCCACCGCCGCCGACCCAAACGCGCACAACATCTTCGTCGTCAAGAATGCCCCGCGGAAGAACATCGCCAAAGAAACCACCAAAGGCGCGAACTGGGGACTCAACGTCTGGCACAAAGTGCGACTCGAACGCGACACAAAGGCCGGCGCAATCCGCGTTTACTTTGACGATCTTTCAAACCCAATCATGATCGCCGAAGACAAAAACTTCGCGAGCGGTTACATCGGCTTTGGCTCCTTCGACGACACCGGCATGGTCGACAACATCCGCATCTGGGGCCCAGCCGCCGAAACGAAGAGAACCGAATTCTTTATCCGACCGCTAAAAACTGCTCCGTAAGACAAATCCACACTGGCTCGGGCCGCGTCCAGCAACGGGTCGGACTTTTTTAAATCCGCTTTTCATCCGCATCAATCATGTCCACAAACGTCAGGACATCGGCGCGATGAGCGAGGCCGAGTTCCCCCTTGCGTTTCTCCAGCCGCGCTTTCGCGTCGGGTTCATCACTGCCGCGATTCAGCACGAACGTATTGAATGTCTCTTTCTCCGCAGTGGTTTTCCTCACATCGCGCGCCACCCAATCACACACCTCCCCGTCGGTAAGCGAGCCTTCCACAATTCGGATAAATTCATCCGCGTTCACTCCCGCGGCTTTGAGCCACAGGCCGTCGAAGCCTTTCGTAAAATTTTCCTGGTAATCAGCCCCCAGCTTGCCCGCGCGCTTCAACCGAATCTTATCAATGAACCGCGGCAGGTGTACCCAGCCCGCCATCATTTCGCGCGGACTTCGAGGAAAAATCGCATCGCTCATGCACCGCATGGTTGTCAGCCACAGCACCGCCCGCAACGCAAAACCGGAACGGGTTCCGGTCACACCCCCGTCGGAAAAGTCCCCAGCGGCTCTCCGCCATGCCAGGAATCCGGCGGATCGAGCCGTTCGATGGCGCGCGTCTCGTAAAATTCGTGCGTGCCGTGCGATGCCTCGCCGATGAGCGAGTCTCCAATCATTTCCAGGAGCGGATCGAAGTCCTCGTCCAATCCGCGCAGCGGACGCGCGGCATCGTGCAGCAGTTCGACGTTCGGGCGTGTGAGCGTTGCGAGCATTCCTCAAGGCAAGCCAACCATCTCCGTATTCCGATTGTGCTCGCGCACGCGCCGCACGCGGCGTTCATGCGCAGCCCGATCGAGTAACTCACGCACCTCATCGTCCGTTGTTTGGGTGAAGTCTTGGTACCATGCCCCCACCGCGTGAAACGGTTCGGGCGTGCGTCCGCAAACGATCTCCTCCACTTCCGGCCGGAACTGGTCGCATGTATCGCGCGAGCCGATGGGGACCGCGACCGTGATCGCCGCGGGCTGCCGCTGGCGCAACGCGCGCACTGCGGCGCGCATGCTCGCGCCGGTCGCCAGGCCGTCATCCACCAGGATGACCGTCTTGCCTTGAAGCTCAGCGGGCGAACGATCTCCACGATAGGCTTCTTCGCGCCGCTGCAACTCCTCTTCCTGCTCGCGAATTGTCGCTTCAATCCAGCTCTGCGAGACGCCGAGGTGCTGGATGACTTCCTCGTTGAAAACGCGCACGCCGCCCGTGGCGATCGCGCCCATTGCCAATTCCTCGTAGCCGGGCGCGCCCAGTTTGCGCACCACAAACACATCCAGAGGCGCGTCGATCGCGCGCGCAATTTCGTACGCCACCGGCACGCCGCCCCGCGGCAGCGCCAGGACGACGACGTTGGGATTGCCGGCATGATGTTGCAATTGGCGGGCCACAAATCTGCCCGCATCGAATCGATCTTCGAACCGTGTCATAGATTGTGATGAGCAAGTTGAAAATGACTTTGAAACCAATCGGCCGCGAGTTCAGCCACCTTTTCCAGGGTGCCGCGTTCTTCGAAAAGGTGCGTCGCGCCCGGAATGATCTCCATCTGCTTTTCGCAGTTGAGGCGCGCGAACGCCTGCTCGTTGAGGTCGATAACCACTTGATCTGCGCCGCCAACGATGAACAGCGTCGCCGCCTGGACGTGCGGCAGCGCGTCACCCGCGAGGTCAGGCCGTCCCCCGCGCGAAACAACAGCTTTGACCTGTTCCCGCATTTGCGACGCCGCAACCAGCGCCGCCGCCGCGCCCGTGCTCGCGCCGAAAAAGCCAAGTTCGAGCTGCGCAATTTCTCCTCGCCCAGCGACCCATCTGGCAGCTTCAGCGAGCCGGCCCGCCAGCATCCCGACGTCGAAGCGCAAATGGCGTGTGAAATGCTCGTCCTGTTCTTCGCGCGGTGTGAGCAGATCAAACAGCAGTGTGCCGATGCCGGCATTTTGCAATACGCGAGCCACATACTGGTTGCGGGGACTGCGCCGACTGCTTCCACTGCCATGCGCGAAAAGCACCAGTCCGCGAACATCGCGCGGGACGGTAAGATCACCATCGAGATTGACTCCGTCCGCCGGAATCGTGACTGCCTGCTGCTCCTTCATTCTTACCCCAGTACAAACGTGCAACGCGCCCGAACGGATTGCAACCTCTAAGCCGAACCCGCATGTCGGGCGTTGACCCTAGAATCGCGACTTTCCATTGCTGCTCCAGGACTTGAGGAACCTGGCTCTTTCGCTGTCGGAAATTCATTTGACTTCCTCGGATGGCCTTTTCCCCGCAGCCCTCGGATTCCAAAGCGCCAGAGCACCGGCGCACTCCACGACGCTACCGCGAATTCAAATGCGCATCCGACAACGCGAAGCGTCCTGGAGTGCGCCGGTGCTCTGGCGCTTTGGAAATTGGAAGAGTGCGGGCTTGAACTCAGCGCGGCTCTTCGTAGTATCTGCGCGGATGAAATTTCTGTTGGCGATTTTAGTCTGGTTGATCATGGGCGCGGTCATTGCTACCGGCATTATCCTCGCATTCAAAGGCACGGTCTGGCTGCTCATTCTGGCGCTGTTCGCCTTCATCATTATGGTGGCGAAGATCGGCTGCCTCAGCCATTAGTTCTTCACGCAACCACAAACATTCGTTTCGTTTCGGCGTCCAGTCGCAGGTGACACGCGCGCTCGCTGTGCTATGCTTCTGCGAGCAACGACCGCGTGAAGATTTCCATCGTCATACCTGCCTTCAATGAGGAGAAGCTGCTCCCGGCGACGCTGGAAAGCGTCTCGACCGCGGCAGAGGCGTTGGCCGCGCGGCAGTGGGCTTTTGAAGTCATCGTTTGCGACAACAATTCCACCGACCGCACGGCGAAAATCGCGCGAGCGCGCGGCGCGCACGTCGTGTTCGAGCCAGTGAATCAAATCGGGCGCGCCCGCAACTGCGGCGCATCCGCCGCCACTGGCGACTGGCTGATCTTCATCGATGCCGATTCGCATCCAAGCCGCGCGCTTTTTGAAGATGTATGCGAAGTCATCGCGAGCGGCCACGTTCTCGCTGGCGGCTGCACCGTGACGCTGGACAAACGAGATTCCACTTTCGATTTCTTAACCGGCTTGTGGAATTTGATCAGCCGCCTCCGAAAACTGGCGGCCGGGTCATTTATCTTTTGTGACATCGCGGCGTTTCGCGAACTCGGAGGGTTCAGCGCCGAACTGTTCGCTTCCGAAGAATTGGATTTATTTCAGCGCTTGCACAAGCTCGCGCGCAAACGGCGAAAGAAAATCGTCATCCTGCGCAAACATCCTCTCATCACTTCCGCGCGCAAAGCGCACCTCTACACCAAGGGAGAACACCTGCGCTTTTTCCTGCGCACCGCCTTCTCGCTTGGAAAGACGCTGCGCAAAGCCGAGAGCTGCCCCACCTGGTACGATGGCCGCAGGTAATTACGTGGCCGGCGCCGGTTCGCGGTTCTCGACCGGAGCGGTCACACGCGTGACCGGCGGTTCTTCCTTCCCAAGCAGGCGATAAAACGTCGCGCGGTCCAGCGTTTCGCCCTTCAACAATTCCACCGTGACGCTTTCGACCTGGTCCCGATGGACGGTCAGAATTTCCTTCGCTTCCGCGTAGCAGCGGTCGAGAATTTTTTTCACTTCCACGTCGATCTCGCGTGCCGTTTCTTCGCTGCAATCGCGCTGCATCGGGTCCTGCATCATTTGCGCCAGGAACGGGTTCATCTTCTGCCCATAGTGGGCCAGCCCGACGGTTTCGCTCATCCCGAACATGCAAACCATCTGGCGGGCCATCGCCGTGGCGCGATCCAGATCGTTTTCCGCTCCTGTCGAAACGTCCTGGAACACGATTTCTTCCGCGGCGCGCCCGCCCAGAATTCCACGAATGCGGTCGAGCAACTCCGCGCGCGTCATCAGGTACTGGTCCTCGGTCGGCAGTTGCAGCGTGTAACCCAGCGCCGCGTGCCCGCGCGGAACGACGCTGATCTTGTGCACCGGGTCGGCATATTTGCTGTAAGCGGCGACCAACGCGTGCCCAACCTCGTGATACGCGACGCGCCGCTTCTTCTCCTGGAGCAGTTTACGGCTTTTGCGTTCGGGACCCGCCACAACTTTTTCCACCGCCTCCTCGAGGTCGCGCTGTTGAATGCGCTTCGCGTTGCGACGCGCGGCCAGCAACGCTGCCTCGTTGAGCGCATTGGCGAGATCAGCCCCGGAAAATCCGGGCGTCGCCTGCGCGATGCGCCGCAGGTCCACCTCGTCATCAAGGGGTTTGTCGCGCGCGTGCACCTTCAGAATCGCTTCGCGCCCCTCGACGTCCGGCGCGTCGACGACGACCTGCCGATCGAAGCGCCCCGGCCGCAGCAGCGCGCGATCCAGCACTTCTGGCCGGTTCGTCGCCGCCAGCACGATCACGCCCACGTTGGCGCTGAAGCCATCCAACTCGACGAGCAGTTGATTGAGCGTCTGCTCGCGTTCGTCATTAACTGCGCCCACATGCACGCCCCGCTGGCGGCCAATCGCGTCGAGTTCGTCGATAAAAATAATGCAGGGTGACTGCGCTTTCGCCTGCTGAAACATGTCGCGCACGCGCGCCGCGCCTACGCCCACGAACATTTCCACAAAATCACTCCCGCTGATGGAAAAAAATGGGACCTTTGCTTCCCCGGCCACCGCGCGCGCCAAAAGCGTCTTCCCCGTGCCCGGCGGCCCGACCAGCAAAACACCTTTGGGAATTTTCGCCCCGAGCGACTTGTATTTATTCGGGCTCTTGAGAAAGTCGACGACCTCCTGCAACTCAAACTTCGCTTCGTCGCAACCCGCGACATCCTTGAACGTAACGCCGGACTCCCGCTCCGCGATCAACCGCGCCTTGCTCTTGGCAAACCCAAATACCGATTGCGAAGCCCCAGCAATCCGCCGGCTGATCAACGACCAGATCAGGATCATGATCGCGATGGGCAGAATCCACGCCAAAAGAAATTGCGAGATCAGGTTCGGTCGCGTGCCCGTGAACTTCACGTTCGCGTTCTGGAGTTGTTCGACCAGCTTCGGGTCTTCCAGCCGCACGGCGCGAAACACGAATTCCTTCTCCGCAGTCTTCGCCGGCGCTTGATTGGTGCCAGTTGACGCGTACGGCCGGATCTTGCCGCTGATCACGTCCGGGCCGATGTTAGCCTCAAGAATTTCGCCTCGGGTGAGATGCTCCTTGAATTGGCTGTATGGAATCGTCCTGACCGAAACGCGGCTGATCGCCTCCTGCCAAAACCACACGATGAGCATGAGGACGATGAAGTAAACGAAGGCGTAGCGCCACTGCTCGGGAGGCCCCGTTTTCGGTTTTGAATCTGGATCACGCCCTTTCATCCCACGCCCCTATTCTACCGCAGGCGTGCGGCTTAGCCAAACACACGGCTCTTCCACCCCAGAGCGTCGATCATAATTGCACCACACATCCTATGATGCGGCTGGCGTCCCTTCCGCCTATGGGGTTTTACCAGCCATTGGGCGGGTTTCCAACCGCCATTTCGTATTTGCACGTTGCCCGTCCCTGAGCACTAATAGCTCCAGGGTGAACCCATTCACGCTCAAAACAAATTTGGCTTCCGTTCTGACCATGTCCATGGCTACGGCCTGTCTCGCCTCGCAGGCCCCCGGCGAAATCCTGGCTCGCCCGGGACGCTTTTCTTCGCTAACCGAACCGCCATGCTCCTACTGCTCCACCCAGGACCGCAAAGACCTCGTCAAACCCAATGACCGCGTCATCGCGTGGCTGCGCGGCGCGCACAACGGCGGTGCCATTCCCTTGCGCCATTTCCTCGCAGCGCCCCGCGTGATCAATGATACCTACGGCTTGTTCTTTTATGACGCCGACGGCGGCTATGTGAGCGCGTTCGCGAAGGATTACGGCTACGAATTCCACGGCTGGCGCAGAGGCGTGATGGTCGTCAAAGGCAAGGACGGCACGCTTTGGTCCGCGCTCAGTGGCCGAGCTATCGGCGGTCCGCAACGCGGCAAACGCCTCCAACGTATTCCGAGCGCACTCACTGAATGGCGCCATTGGCTCATGCTCCACCCCGAATCCACCGCTTACGATCTGTTCGATGGCAAAAAATATCCTCTCGCCGAATTGCCCGCGGAGATGAATACCGAAGCCGTTCAGAGCATGGGCAAGGTCGATCCGCGCCTTCCCGCCACCACCGAAGTGATGGGCGTCGAGTGCGGCGGCGCGCAGAAAGCATTTCCACTCGACGCCAAAACGGAGCGTGCGTGTTACGTCGATATCGTCGGCGAAATTCCGGTCGCAGTTTTCTGGTACGGTCCCACCCGCACCGCTGTCGCCTGGAAATCCCGCCTCGGCGATCGAACCCTCTCCTTCTACGCCAGCGAAAGTTCGCCCGAGACCGCTCCCTTCAAAGACAAAGAAACCGGCACGCGCTGGACCCTCGCCGGCCGCGGCGTCGACGGCCCCTTGCGCGGCCAGGAACTCGATTGGGCCGACAGCGTCCAATGCCGCTGGTACGCTTGGTCGGCGGAATACCTCGAGACGCAGGTTTACACACCCCCAAAGCAGTAGTGGGTGTTCACACACGCCGACGGCGGGAAGCGCCCTGCTGCGAGCGCGGCTAATGGGCCGATAATGGATAAAGCCACGTAGAGCTGGCGAAGCTCCGGCGCATGGATCGCGTCTGAAGTTATCGCGGTGCTCCGAAGGGGCCTGTTTCGATAGAATGGGTCGCCAGGACAGGGCGCTGAAACTTTGAGGTGGCTGTGCGTTCCACCCTAAGCTCTTGGGAGAGATGTTAAGTACACAAAATGGGAGACGACTTACCAAATGGCTCAGACACGCGTTTGCGGTGTCCTGCGTCCAATTCCAATATTGAGTTCAAGATCAGGGCGCTCGAGGACCTCCTGACGCGCACGGCTCGCCAAATGAAAAGATGCCTGTGTTCGCTTTGTGGAACGGACCAGGCCAAAGGAAATGCGGTGCTACAACGAATGCACGGACTTCGGCGAAGGATGTTCGTCACGCGCCGCCGCATCAGCAACTTGAAGTATCAGGACCGCGCAAGAAACTAGAATAGCCGCAAGCAATTTGGGAGCTGCCCAAACGGTCCATCGCCTCTCGCGGGAGCGACGCGCCGATGAACGCGTTCAATTGCGATCGCTCGAGCGGGGGCCACCGAGTTGAAGAAGCCGATCGGCAATAACGATCCGACCGGTCAGCCTGGCGCGGCCTTTGACCAGTTCCTCCCGGACGGTTCGTATCGACTTCAAATCGCTAAGGCCGACCCGAAGAATCTTCCCCTCCTGACATTGCCGGTACTCCGCCAAATATCTACCCAGTGCAATAATGGCGATATCCCGGCCTTTGAAACTCCAGACCTGCCCGACCTCCAGGACCGGTTGGCGCGATTCGTTGTTCATCCTACACACTGCCACATATCCACGGAAGTTCGCTGCTTATTTCGGGCAGAACTGCGTTTTGTTGGCAAGTTGACCCGGCCGGGGTGAATTTCGACCAGAATGCCCCTGGCCTACCCTCTGGGCATGTGAACACCTGCTGGTTTGCGCCTTGGCCGGTCCGCACACTGAAAGCTGGATTGGAGCCCTTTTAGTCAGTTTCAAATTTATGAACGATAACAGACTGGCCACTCAAAGAATTCGTGCCCGCCTCGAACAGCTCAGCAGCGACTTGCGTCTCTCCTACAACGTCGCCCAACGTCATCCAAACGATCAAACCGCACGGGACCGTTGCGTCGTGGAAGTTGTGCTCCTCTCTAAGCAAATTCGGCGGTGGGCGCGCTCGCTGGAGGTGTTGCGCGCCGAGGATATCGTTAGGAAAGCGGCGCGCCTGGTCGTGCGTGCAGACACGAGCGGCGCTTTGTCCTCATCGGTCACGATGGCGCCAACGGCTCTCGCAGTATGAAAGTGCTTTTGCAACACACTGCCACGGCCTGCTACTTCGGCGCCGGTGGCCTTTGGCTCCAGGACATTGCCCAGGGAAGATCTTTTGCAGACATCCCACTGGCGCTGTCTTTTTGCCGGGAACAGGCAATGTTTTCAGCAAACGTTATCCTCGCCTTCGATGATGCGGACATGAATGTCTGCCTCAAGGGGCCGCGCCGGTAACGATACCTGCCGTCCACGTAGAGCGCCGGTGCCATTCACCGAAAGACCTGGGGTGCGGCCCAGACCGAGGACGGCACGTTCACGTTGCAACGTAGCCATTAGCAATTTGTCATTTCGACCTTCATCGCAACCTTGGCTTGCGATTTGATCAACAATCTTACGACACTGCGCCAATCAATTGCGCCCGATGAACAACGTGTTTCGCTCGCTGTGTGTGCTGCTTTTGCTGGCGCCTCTGTGCCGCGCCGCCGAGCCTCCTGTGCGCGATGGGCTATGGTTGTGGCTGGATGCCTCTGAGCAGCGTGCCGCTGGTCAAAGCGCGTCCTTGCCTGGGGTCGCAAACCTCCAACCGGTCGATCTGCTCCTCGACATTTCCGGCCATCGCCGCCACGTCAGCCAACTCGCTCCTGACCGCCGACCGATCTTCCATTCCGATGGCGAGGTCGCTTTCCTCAAATTCGATGGCAAAGATGATTTCTTGTCCGTCGCGGGCCAGCCGGAAACAGCCGCCGCGTTGACCATTTTTGTTGTCGCCGCGCCTCGCACGAATGCCGGCGGCTTCTCCGCTTTTCTCGGCGCTGCCCGCGCCGGCCAAAACGATTACACCAGCGGTCTCAACTTCGATTTCGGCCCGCAACCCTCCAAAGATCTCAGTGTGTTGAACGTCGAATCCGCCGGCGCGACCGGCTTCCGCGATCTCCTCACGCCCGGGTTCTTCAACGCGACCGAGCGGCCCTTTGGCGATTTTCACGTCTTCACCGTCCGCTCCCGCGTAGGCAAAGCCGGCATCGAGACCTTCCTCGACGGTTTCAAGGGCGGCGAACGCGATCGCGCCGATTCCACAATCAGCCTCGACAATTTCGTTATTGGCGCGCGGCTCTTTTCCAACGACAGCTCCCAGTCGCCCTACGCCCAAGGGTTCTTCGGCGGCGCCATCGCCGAAGTGCTCGTCTACAACCGCGCCTTGACCGACGACGAGCGTCGCGCCGTCGAGCAATCGCTCATGGCGAAAGTTGCCTCGCTCCATTCGCTGCTCCACGGCGCCAAAGGCCATGCCCTCGAACCAGTCAAAGATCCCCCCATCGTGCAGATGCTCGTGCCCGGCTTCACGGTCAGCGAACTGCCGCTTAAGCTCGTCAACCTTAACAACGTTCGTTATCGCCACGACGGCAAAGTCGTCGCCATGGGTTACGATGGCCGCATTCACTTGCTCAGCGACACCGACGGCGATGGCCTCGAGGACAAGTCCGAATTGTTTTGGGCCACAAACACGATGCGCGCCCCCGTAGGCATCGCTCTCACCGCGAAGGACGACCCCCGCGGCGACGGCGTCTTCGTCGCCAGCAAAGGCAAAGTCTCATTCATCGTCGATAAGGACCGCGACGGCAAAGCGGACGACGAAAAAATCATCGCCGGCGGCTGGCGGGAGTTGCCGCACGGCGTGGACACGCTCGGTCTCGCCGTGGATCCGAAAGACGGTGCGGTCTTCTTCGGCCTCGGCTGCGCAAACTTTGTCGACGCGTACCAAATCGACCGCGCGACTGGCCGCTCGCAGTACGACCTCAAAGACATCCACGGCACGATTCAGCGCATCAGCCCTGATTTTTCGAAGCGCGCCACCGTTTGCACTGGAGTGCGCTTCACCTGCGCGCTCGCCTTCAATCGCGCCGGCGATCTCTTCGCGACCGATCAGGAAGGCGCGACGTGGCTGCCCAATGGCAATCCGCTTGACGAATTGCTTCACATCGAATCCGGCAAACACTACGGCTTTCCCCCGCGTCATCCGAAGTACCTGCCCGGCGTGCGCGACGAGCCGCCGGTCATTGAATACGGCCCGCAGCATCAAAGCACCGTCGGCATGGTCTTCAACGAGAGCGTCAACGGCGGCCCTGGGTTCGGCCCCGCCCATTGGTTCGGTGATGCGCTCGTCTGCGGGGCTTCACGCGGAAAAATTTGGCGCACGAAGCTCGCCAAAACTCCGCTTGGCTACGTTGCGCAAAACCATCTCATCGCCTGCCTCGGCCTGCTCGCCATCGACGCGTGCGTGACGCCGCAGGGCGACCTCCTCGTTGCCTGCCACAGCGGTCCGCCCGATTGGGGCACCGGTCCCGCAGGCGAGGGCCGCATCTTCAAAATTCGTTATGCTGCCCGCGATCTCCCACAACCCGTCACGGCCTGGGCCGCCGCGCCGGACGAATTCCGCATCGCGTTCGACCGTCCGCTCAATGCGACCGATTGGGCAGGCGCGCAAAAGCACGTGAAGGTCGAAGCCGGGGCGCATGTCGCCGCGGGCGATCGCTTCGAAGTGATTCGACCCGGTTACCAAATTGTCCGCGATCAAATCACGACCCCGCGAAGCTGGATCGAAGTACTTGGCCTCTCGTTGAGCGAGGATCGCCGCACAATGGTCCTCCGTGTTCCTCGCCAGATTGCCCCCGTCAATTACGCAGTCACGCTCCCCGTGCCCGAATCATGGCGGCAGCGCGGCTCTATCGCGCAACATCCGCAAATGGACCTTCTCGTCACTCTCAATGGCTTTGCCGCGTCATTGACGATGGGCGACAGCCAGGAGCGTCGCGCCGTCTTGCCGCATCCCTCACTCGATGCCTCCGCCGTGCTGACAAAGGGTTCCGCCGAACACGAAGCTTTTTTCAAGTCACTATCCGCGAACGACGCCACGTTGAAGCTGCGTGGCAAAGTTGACGTCTCGAACCCGTTCGTCCCCGCCGTTCAACCCGGCTCGAAACTGGATTGGGATCTCGCTGCCGACCCGGTCGCGTCCGCGACCTTCGCGGTCCGCTCCGATTACGCGAACGAAGCCTTCGTTGAGTTGGAAAACTCAAACGCCGCCGGTCCGCGCGCGATCAAGACCGTCACGGCCCTCCGCCCGTCGCGGAATGCCAATGGTTTGTTCCTCGCGCGCGAGACCCTGAGGCATCCGCTCTCAACGGCGCGGATTTATCTACCGTGGGCCGACGCCACTCCCGCTTCCAAACAGCCCCATCTTGCCCGCGAGCGCACGGACGTGAAGGGTCATTGGCTCCGCGGGCGTCGCGTGTTCTTCAGCGACGCGGGCTGCGCCACGTGCCACACCATCCGCGGCGAAGGCATGGCGTTCGGGCCTGACCTTTCGAATCTCGTTCATCGCGATCGCGAGTCCGTCCTCCACGACATCCTGCAACCTTCTGCCACCATCAATCCCGACCACGCCGGCTCACTCGTTAGTCTTGCGGATGGCATCAGCCACGCTGGCCTCGTGCGCGCGCAGGACGCGACGAACCTCGCGCTCGCGCTGCCCGCGGGCGCGCACCTCGAATTCCCGCGCAAGCAGGTCGTCGGTGTTGAGCCGTTGAAAACCTCGCTCATGCCAAACGGGCTCACTGAAAACCTCGACATCACGCAACTCGAAGACCTGCTCACATTCCTGCTCACGAACCCTCTCGAACCCGCGCCGATCATGCGCGTCGATCCGCCGATGCCCCCCGCGCGCCGCCTCAACGAAGTCACGCAGGTCCTCGACGCCGCGCCCGCGACCGCCAACAGCAAGGGCGCGCTTCGGATTCTCCTCTGCGCCGGGCCGAAGGACCACGGCCCGGACGAACACGATTATCCACTCTGGCTCGACCGCTGGTTGCGCCTCCTCCAACTCGGCGAAAACCTCACCGTGAAAATCTCAATGGGCTTTCCGACAATCGAGCAACTCGCACAAGCGGACGTCGCAGTATTCTATAATGCCAATCCGGGCTGGAACGTCGACAAAGCGAAGGCACTCGATGAATTTCATCAGCGGGGTGGCGGAGCTGTTTACATTCATTACGCGGTCGATGGCGGCAACGATCCAGCTGGGGTCGCTGAACGTGTCGGACTTGCTTTCACCCTCGGCTCGAAATTCCGCCACGGCGAATTCGATTTCGTGTTCCAAAAGCCCGATCACCCGATCACGCGCGGCTTTCCAGCGCTCCACTTCACGGATGAAACCTATTGGAATATGCGCGGTGACGCAGCTCGCCTCAATGTCCTTGGCACTTCCATCGAAGACAACGCGCCGCGCCCGGAACTCTGGACCCTGGAGCGCGATCAAAGCCGCATCGTCGCCTGCATCCCCGGCCATTACACCTGGACCTTCGACGACCCTCTTTTCCGCATCCTCGTCCTCCGCAGCGTTTGCTGGGCAGCAAAGGAACAGAACGTGGACCGCCTCGCCGATCTGGCCCTCATTGGCGCGCGCGTCGTTCCTTAAGAGCGCCGCAACAATTCCCGCAACGCCGGATAATCAATCTTCGCATTGTGCCGCTTATCGACTGGCAACGGATTGATCTCGCGCACGTCCTCCACATGCGCCCAGGCCAGGTCCTCACGCAGCGCCTCCAGCGCCGCACCGTCCCGCGATTCGACCGCGAGCAACCGCTTCCCTTCGTGACTCACGAACGCGGCGCGTCGCACGCCCAAGTGCTCCATCGCCACGCACTCGGCGGCAAACGGGTAAAGCTCGCCATGCTCATCCTGGATGCGCGCTGAACAACGTCCGAGCAACCACAGCCGGCCCTCGTTGTCCAACTTGCCCGCGTCTCCTGTGCGATGCCACACCTCGCCCTCGACCCGGAACTTCGTTTCCTCGTCCCCGCGCCCGTGCAGATAACCTTTTAACACGTGTGCGCCGGCAACCACGATTTCGCCGGCTCGCCCAATCGGCGCTTGCATCCGTTCAAATTCCGCCGCGCTCAAAGAGCCAATCGGTTTGCCCCACTGATCCTCGATGATACGCAACTGAATTTCACCAATTGGCACGCCCGCGAGCAAACCGTTGCCCCCTCGCATCGCGGTGCGGTCCTCCGCATCAATCTCGCGCGCATCCAAATGCGCAATCGGCTCCGCCTCCGTCGAGCCATAGACGGCCTCGACCTTCGCGTCCGGCGCGCTCGCGCTCAAATCATCAAGCAGCCGCGTGAACACGGGCGCTCCACCCGTGTAAATCTTCCGCAACCCGCGCAATCGCTCCCGATTTGGCCCCGAGAGTAATCGCTCGAAGAACGCTGGAGACGCGGCACATCGTGTCACCTGGTTTCGTTCGATCTGCGCAGTAATCGGCGTCGGTTCGACCGCACCCGGCGCGCGCAAATCCGCGTTCGGAATTACGCTCGTCACTCCCGACGCGAGATTGGCCAGCAGGAACACCGGGAGCGTCGTCAGGTCAACTTCTCCCGCTGCCAACTCGATGTGGCGCTCCAATACTCGATGCTGCGACAGCAGAAATCCGTGGCTCCGCACCGCTGCCTTCGGCAATCCCGTGCTCCCGCTCGTGAACGTCAACAACGCCGGCGCATCCGCGTCGCATCGCTCGCAAACTTCGAGTGGCGCTTCTCGTTCCGCGCTTGCCAGTGGCGTTGCGCCCGGCACCCACGCGCCCACGACAAACTTCCGCGGTATTCGCCGCAGTGCTCCCGATGTGATTCTTAGTAGATGCGCCTTCGGGCTGGCCACCAACGCCTTGGGCGCCTGCAATTCGCAGCACCGCTCGATGTGCGCCCGCCCCGCGGACGGATCGAGAAACATCGCCGTCGCCCCAATACGAAATACACCAAGCAGGACTACGTACAACTCGGAAGACATTGGATGAAAAATCAGCACCGGGTCGCCGACGCCAACGCCGGCGTTGCGCAGCAAACGCGCCACCTTCGCTGAGCGCTCTTCGAGTTCCGCGAACGTCGTGACGCGGTCGCGCCCGTCGCGCATTTCTATGATTGCTGCCGCTGCGGGCCGCCGCCGCGCCTGCTCAACCAGAATTTCGACGAGGTTCATCCCGGGAGCTTTCTCGCGTAAAGGATGTAGCGCCGGAACGATTTCGCGTAGCGCGCGCTCAAATTCAATGAGTTGTTGCTCTCGTGCATCAACGCGTGGATTACACGGCGAAAACCGAGCGTGCGCGCCGCCTGCTGACACCGCGACACCAGCACATTGCCGAGCCCCGCGCACCTCCTCCCCGGCATCACGGCCACCGTCTTCAATATCACAGTGTCCACGCGCTCCCCGCGTTTCGCCTGCGCGAGATCGGGAATCGAAAAAACAAATCCGACTGGCTCCCCTGCCTGCTCCGCCAAAATCACCAGTTCCGGAACCACGTGCGCTCGAATCGGCTCGTACTGGGCAAGGAACTCAGCTTCCTCAATCGGTGAATACAAAAAGTTTTCCTGAAACGCCGTGCGCGATACCGTATAAATCCGCCGCAGTTCCTCGACAAAATCCTCTGACTGCAGCGGACGCAAGCCCACGCCGTCCGTCTCCAGTCGCTCCGTCGCGCGCGCAACGCGCGGGTCCTCCACGGTGAGATCGCTATTCATCGCCGAGAAGTACGTGGCCAGTGGCGCGAAGTTCGCGGCCTCAAAAAATCCGGGCCACTCGTCCGGATTGTCCGGCTCCAGGAAAAATGTCGGCTCAGAGCCGCGCTCCGTCACCAAACGATAGCGCCGCCAGGTATTACCATCCATCGGGCCCACGCAAATCGAACAGCCGCGATGCTTCAGTTCGTTGCACGCCGCCTCAAGGAGTTCCTTAGCGGCAGCCTCATCGACAGCGGCGAAATAGCCGACGATTCCCGGGCGCTCCCCGCTCATCGCGGGCGCGCGGCTCCACCACAACGATGCGCGCGCAACCAGCACGCTGTCGCGCACGACGATGACGTGCGCATCGCAGCCATGCTTCTCGCATTGCTCAATCGCGAACGCAGGCAACTCCGCGTGTGCCGAAAGGCTAGCCGCGGCTTGCAGTTCGTTTACAGGAAAGATTCTGACCATGGTTCAAGCAGGCTGATGAGACCGAACGCCAGCGCCGAGGCAGCCGCCGATACAACTCCCTGCCGCGTCCACCGCTGCGCATCAGCCGGACATGACCGCAACATCGGCTGCCACGCCGCGAAGGCGACAAGTGCCACCGCCACAAACACCAGTGCGCCGATGGCCAATCGAATCGCATTCGGATTCTCGCGCCAAACAATCAGATACGGCACGGCGAGTGGAATAAAACTCAGGACGGTCGCTTTCGATATCGCCGCAGCCATCGACGCGGCTTTGTTGCCGTCGGCAAAATGCGCCAGTGCGATCATCGCCAGGTTCGCCCCGTAACCAACGCCGTAGGCGTAAATCGTGTTTACCGTTCCAATCACTTTCGACAGCGTCAGCCAGCAAAGCCCCAGGCCACCGATGCACGCGATCGCATAAATAGTATGTCGTTGCGGCGCGCTCGCCGGCCTGTGACACATAAACGTATACGCCGCCGCCGTGACCACCGGCGCGATAAACCAGTGCCAGTCGCCCACGGCCCACGTCACATACAAGATCAGCGCGGTGCCGATGACTGCGCTCTGCGTGAGGCGTGTCGTCCTTCGCCACGAAAAAACCGCCGCTGCGACGATTGTCAGTACGACCACACGCACTGCCAAGTCGCGGGCTGGTTTGCCGATCATCTGGGTCAGGCACACGTAGCTCACCACTGGGATGAAGAGATTATCGAGACCATGCCACGCGATCGCCTCAATGAGCACAAGAATCAGTCCCATCGCCGCGGCGATCAGCAGCGATTCCAATCTGCCGATGTCCGAAAACACCAAGAGCGGCACGTGCGTTGACAGGAATGCCGCCATGAAAAATGCCGTCGAGCCCTCGATGCTTTTCCATCCGTCATCGGTCTCGTAGCGCGAAAGTCCGTAACGCTTTCCAATGAGCGCCGCCACCGCGTCCGCCAAACTCAGGGTCAACACCGGGACGCAAAACAACAACGCGTTCCCGCGCGCCAGCCAGAAGATGAACGCCACGGACAGCGGAAATAGAATCTCTCCCCACGAGCGCCGTTGCACGCCACCGAGCACCTGGCCGAACTCGCCTTTGAGCGTGGGCAGCAGCCGCACCGCTCCGAGCGCAACCACTGCGATTGCCGCCAGCACCCACACCGGCAGCGCGCTTCGGAACAACCACGGAAACGAGAGGCAAACGAGGCCCATTCCCACGTGCACGGTTTTGCGCGCGAGTTCCGGGTTCAGCCCGAACCGCCGTTGCGCCGTCCGAACCGCCAGCATCAACGCGCCGAGCGCGACCACCACTCCAATGATCCCGAGCCACGGCGCAATCACGCGACCACCTCCTCGATTACCAGGCGGCTGTAGAACCACGCCTTGTCTTGCGCGAACAACTTGTTCGCCAGCCCGTCGAGCGGCCGCAGCCGCGCTGCCAGCTCTTCAGGTCGCGTGCGCGGCGCCAGCATGTTCCAGTACGCCAGCCGCGTGCCAGGACGGCTCGCCAGGATGAGCCGTTCGAGCAGTTTCCGATAATTTTCCGGCGACATGTACTCGAAAATGTCGCTGAGGGTGTAGCGGTCGAAACGCAGGTCCGGATGCGTGTCGAGATATTCCTCGATGCTGCCATGCGCGATTTCGAGTCGATCGAGATTCTGCCGGATGCGCTCGAAATTTTCCGGGCGCAGGGCGAACGGCAGCGCGCTCGTGTGCGTGCCCGTGAGAATCCATTGCAAATACGGGTTCGCTGCCGGGTCGAGCGCGGTGAGCGCGTAGCGGGTGCGCGCCAGGATGCGCTCCGCGACGCTGCCTTCCACGTAGCGAAAAAATGCGGGGTCACGCCCGAAACGACCCATGACGAATCGCGAGAAAAATATCTTGAACAGCAAGCGCCATCGTAGCGTGTCCCATTCCTTCGCGTAAAACGTTTCACGCCGCTGAAAATCCCCACCGGCAAGAAGCCCTTCAACGCGTTTGCGCGAATGCACCAGCGGCAGCACGCGTGTGCGGAACAGCTTGAAATATCGTTCGAACTTTCCCGCGCCACCGATCCCTTGCTCGATCTCGGCCGCGCGCGCATCCCAGAAAGCCGCCGCGGATGACGACAGAAGTTTCCGACAACGTTGATACAACTCTGCCCTGCGCGCACTCGGACGCGACCCGACGAGTTCCAGTAGTTCCCCGTGTTCGAGCGCGCGGTAAGCCGCGCCGCGCAGTTCGACGCACGCCAGTTGCGACGGGTTCAAGTCAACCGCGACAACCTTCGCGGGTGCAAAGCTCAGCAGCGCGAGCGCGTTGTCGCCGGCAGACGCGATCGAGAGGCACGTCTGGTTCTCCAGCGGCGCGAGCGCCTGCACCAGCACATCCGCGTCCTCCCACACCTGCGCGTAGCGGATGGCCGAGAAGTCAGCGCGTGTGGCGGCTTCAGTCATGCGCAACCCGTTTCACTGAGCCGGTGCTTCCATTCATTTCCACCTGGTCCCCGGTCTGGAGGCTCTTCGTGATTCCCGGAATCGAGACGATCGACGGTATCCCCATCTCGCGCGATACGATCGCCGAGTGCGACAACAGGCTGCCGCGCTCCACGAGCAGTCCTGCCGCCGATGCAAACAACATGATCCAGCCGGGGTCGGTCCGTTCGGCGACGAGAATTTCGCCCGGCTTGATGACGGCATTGCGCGGATCGGTCACGACGCGCACCGGCCCGCGCACGACGCCGGGACAACACCCGATGCCCTTCCAATCGCTTCCGGCGTCGCTCGTTGTCTCGGCCGCGCGGCGGTAAGTGTTGCCATGGTAAACCGGGCCTCGCGTTTCGAACCGGTCCGTCGGGGCCTCCTGTTCCTTGTAACGCGCGAACTCCGCGCGTCGCAGTGCCACGAGTGCTCTCAAATCGGTCGTTGTCGCCGTGCCGTCGCAGTAGCCCATGATCTCGTCGAGTTCGAGATAGAAAATATCCCCCGGCGTGTCGATGAGATCGCGCGCGGCAAACTGCTGTCCCATCGCCACGAAAATCCGGCGCACGCGGCCAAACAAACGCGTGCGCTCGAACCGTAGGTTCTCCCGTTCGCGCACGCGCGCGCGCGTCTGCCGAAGCACCCAGCGAAAGATCGCGCTTCGCAGCGGCCGCCCGCGCAAGGCTTCGTTCACGCGGGCTTCGGCTTCATTGCGCAGCGTCGCCTCGATGTTCGTTGGCTTCGCCGCCTGCTCGCGCGTGGCAAGGTGACCGATGGAGCGCAGCAACGCCGTGGGATCATCGTGCAGCGTCGCGCTTTCTAGCTTCAACTCGTCGAGGCAACGGTCGCCAAACCGCGAAAGGTAGGATCGATAATCCGCAGCGAACTCCGGCGCCTGCTCGACCGCAGCCATCATCTCTTCCAGCGGCGCATCGCACAATGTCTTCGCCAGCCCGGGATGCTTCGCTGCGATTACCGCCAGCTCCTTTACGCGCCGCGCCGGTTCCGCGCTGATCATTCCGCCTTCGCCACACAGCAAATTGTTCTGCAGCGTGCCGTCCGTATCGCCGCACCACTTCGCGACAAGCTTGCGGAGCACGCCGTAGAAAATCATCGCGAAGAAATCGTTCACCAGCGGCGCGTCCCAGCGCGTCAGCAATTGCCGCTCGAGTTCCTGATACGCGACCGCCAGTTCATCCGGACGCGCTTCTTCCAAAGGCGGATTGGGCGGCCGTAGCGCGTCGTTGAGCCGCGCGTAGAACTGCCGGATGCGCGAGGGCAGCGTGAAGTGATTTGCGATCAAGCCCGCGATCGTGCCGGCGAGGTTCAGCGCGTCTTTGAAACGGTCCATCGCGGATGCGCTCTGGAATTCTCGCAATAATTCTTCGGGCAGCGGCTCCTTCACGCCCATCATTTGCTCCATGAAGCGGCGATTCACCGTGAAGCCCGGGAGCATCGCGAGCACACGATACCAGTTCAGCAGGTTGTAATACACGCGCCCGTTGATTAGCCCGATCATGCACCGGAATACGTGCGCGTTGTCTGCGATGCGCGCGGCCGGCACCACCATGAGGCGGCAGAACTGGCGATAAACTTCCTCGTACGCGCGGCGCGCGAACGTGTATGTCAGCGGCGTCGTCACTCCGCCGTAGCTCTCGGCGATGTTGCTGTTGTCCCACAGGTTCAACACGCCGTCCGGGTCGGCCATGCGCGCGATGGAAGTGACGGGCCGCGATTGCAGCAAGTAAAGCTCGCCGCGCTCGATGGCCCACTCGATGTCCTGCGGCCTGCCGAAGTGCGCCGCGCAGCGCCGCGCCAGCGCGGCCACCGCGCGTACTTGCTCATCGGTGAGAACCGGTTTGCGCCCCTGTTCCGCCGGCACGGCTTGGACAATCTGACCGGACCGATCCACTTGCCAGGTGTCCGCGTTGGCTTCGCCGGAAACCAGCGCATCGCCGAGACCGAACACCGCCGAGACGACCGCAACACCGCGGCGGCCCGTGACCGGGTCCGCGCTGAAGGCGACGCCGGCGGTGTCCGCATTGACCATGCGCTGAATGAGCACCGCAGGCGGGCGCGGCACGAGCGACAGACCATTTTGTTTACGATAGGCCAGGATTCGCTCGCTGAATCCCGAGCGCCAGACCTCCGCGACCTTCGCAGGTACGTCCTTCGCCGCGACCGAAAGAAAACTGTCGAGCTGTCCCGCGAACGAGTGTTCCGCGCCGTCCTCGTCCGAAGCGGACGACCGCACTGCAACCAACTCGCCCTTCGCGCAGAGCGTGCGGAGCGCCTGCTCAACTTCTTCAGTGACGCTTTCAGCCACGCGCAGGCCGCTCAACAGATTCAAAATTTCCGCTGCGTCCTTTGCGCTGTTGAGTTTCGCTCGCGCCTCGTCGCTGAGGCTCGCGAGGCAAGCCTCACCGCGAATTACGAACCACTTCGGGATCGGCAGCGACGCGCGACTCAACGAAGCGAGTGCGCGCGCCTTGCCGCCCATTTCGTGGGCCTTCGAGGAGTCGCTTGGAAACAGGATCCAACGCATGCGTCGCCAACGCTCAGAGCACGCGCAAGGCCAACGGCGCCAGCCCGAGACTCAAGTACAGCACCAGCGTCCAGACGCCCGCTACCACTTCGAAGCGCTTCCCGCCGCCCGCCTTCGCGTCCCGCAGGAAACCGGTCGCTGCGACCGCTGCCAGAGCCAGCACGGTTCCAGTCGCGACGGCGACGGGAATCGCGAAGTTGATCTTCGTGGCCGCGAGCACCGCGCACGTTGCGGTTGCGGTCATGACCCCCAGCCATGCCGCGATTGCTGTTGGGCGACCCCACAGGACCGAGTAAGTCTGCACACCGGTTTCCTCGTCCGCGGGCGCGCGAATCTTTCGCCCGATTTCGATCACGATGCCGTTGAAGAAGCTCGCGGCCAAAAACCAAACGAGCCCGTTCGGCGGCAGCTTCAGGCCCGCCGGCACCCAGTCGCACGCTGTCGCGTAGAGATCCACGATGGGCATGATGAACATGTGCGTCCACAGGTAAGTGATGGGGCGCGCCTTGAGCCAGTCGCGCGCGAAGAACTCGTGGCTCATCAACGCCAGGTAAGCCCAGCCCGCGAGCAGGACGATGATCAGGAACGGCGCGAGCCAAAGGGCCAGCGCCAACTGGATCAGCGCCGCGCCCGCGCCGACCCAGCCGAGTTCGCGCAAGGTTACGAGCCCTCGCGGTACGGGACGATACGGACGATAGCGCGAGTCCTCTTGGAAGTCCTTGAACTCGTCCGCGATTCGCAGGCCGAGGAAGAACAAGAGGCACGTGACGAATGCGACGACGAGCCCGCGCCATTCCGGCCATGAATTCTCTCCGCGGAGCAGGCGCGAAAAGCAGACGGCCGAGGAACTGAACGCCAGGACGAGCGGGCCGTGCGCGAGCAATGGAAACCGCTCCTTCTGATACGTCCACCAACGCGGCGTTTGCTCGGCCTCGGCCTTAGCCCGCGGCAGTTCCTGCGTATTCACGGCTTCGTCGCTGCCGGTCCGCTGTTCCCGCGACCGCGGGCGCGGCGGCTGTGAGCGCGGGTGAACTCATCGCAACTCAAGGCGGCGATGATGGAAAGTTCGCCCGAGAGCGCGAGCGCGCCGCAGACCTCCGCCAAGGCTTCAGCGTGATCCGGTCCCGCGAGCCCGAGAATTCTCAGGCACGCATTCTGGCTCGGCAAGCCCGTGCCTCCGCCCACTGTGCCAACAATTACGTTCGGCAACGACACCGCCGCGTAGAGAGCGCCATCATCGGTCAACTCGAAGCGCGTCACACCGACCGCTGATTCCGCAACGCACGCTGCGTCCTGACCACAGGCGATGAACAGCGCGGCGAGGCCATTGGCATAATGGCCGTGCACACCGATGGTGCCGCTCATCACGCCGCCGAGCGCAGACATGCGCCAGTATTTCTCCATCATCGCCGGTGTCGAGTGGAGACAGCGCTTCACCAACTCTGGCGAGAGTGTTACTTCCGCGACGACCTTTTTGCCGCGAACGCTCGAGAACGAGAGCGCGCTCGCTTTTTTGTCGCCGGAGAGATTGGCTTCCACGAACGAATACGCCGGACGCACCGGGGTGTTCTCGCCGATGTAGTTGCAGATCGACTGGGTCGCGATCGTGACCATATTTTGGCCCGCGGCGGAGCCGGTCACGAACTCGAAGGTGAGATAAACGTGATTGCCTTCGACGAGGAAACGCAGGTCGGTCAGGCGGCCGTGGCGCGTGGTGGCTTCGGCCACTTTCCGGAAGGCGTCCTGTTGCGCCGCTGCCCACACCACGAAGCGCCCCGCTTCTTCGAGCGTTCGGAACGCGAAGCCGGGAGCGCGGCTCACGCCTTCGTTGACTAGCATCACCGCACAACCGCCGGCCTGGCTGATCGTGAACGCCCCGCGGCTGTAGGAGGCGACAAGCGCCGCCTCGGTCGTGGCGAGGGGCAGATAGTAATCTCCGCGCGCGAACAAGCCGTTGATACGGATCGGCCCGGCGAGCCCAACAGGCACCTTCACTGTGCCGATGAAGTTTTCAACGTTGGCCTGATAGGCCTCCATGGTGGCGAGGGTTTGCGGATCGGCCAGGAGGGCCTTTGCGTCGTCGCCCGCTTTCAGCAGCGCCCAACGTTTCTCGATGGCCTCGGGGGTGAGCCTTGCGCCGCCGGGGACGCGCGGGGGCAGGGGAGCGTTGCTGGGGCGAAGGCGTTTGGCCAGGGACTCCACATCCGCGCCATCCAGGCCGTGGCGGGTCAGAAAGCCAGAAGTTTTACCCGCGGGAGTGGGCATGGAGAAGTTTGTTGCGCATTGCTCAAACGCCGCGGGGCGATCGGCATCCCGTCGCGCCGCGACCTCCCGAATCAAACCTTTTCAGTTACAAGTTAGCAATTCATTTGCAATGACCCTCGGTGCGTTCATTGACTTGCAATCGTTACGACTGCACTCTCGCGTAGTGAGCCGGACCCGCCTATGAATCTGCTGTTTGGTGGAGCCGCGGTCCTGTTTTTGATGATGAGCGTGTCTGCGCTGATCCACTTGCGATGGGCGCACCGATTACCACCACTCGAAGATTTGCCTGTTGCTCCCGAGGGCGCCGCCATCCGTTGTTCTGTGATCGTGCCAGGCCGCAATGAGGAAGATCGAGTGGAGAAAACAATCCGGCATTTGCTCGCCCAGTCCGGTGTCGCGATCGAAGTTATCGCGGTCGATGACCGCTCGTCCGATCGCACCGGCGAAATCCTCGCCCGGCTTGCGGCGGAAGACTCTCGCGTGCGGGTGACGCGAATCGAAACGCTGCCGGAAGGATGGCTTGGCAAGTGTCATGCCTGTTACACAGGCGCGCGGCTGGCCACCGGGGAGTGGCTGCTTTTCACAGACGCGGATTGCTGGATCAAACCGGATATCATCGCGCGCGCTTTGCGGGTCGCGGCCCGGGAGAAGGTGGAGCACGTGGCCCTGACGCCGGGCGTGGCCGCGCAAACCGTCCCGGCACAGGGATGGCATCTCGCATTTTTGATGAGCCTCGCCGGCTGGTTTGCCGGCGTGAACCAGGACAAACCCAAAGCCTATTTCGGCATGGGCGCCTTCAACCTGATTCACCAGACAATGTATGACCGTTGTGGTGGCCACGAAGCGCTTCGCTTGACCGTAATCGACGACGTGCGACTCGGGCTGCTGGTGCGCCGCGCCGGTGGACGGACGCGCGCGTTCATCGGCGGGAGTGACGTGGAATGTCACTGGGGCCACACGGCCCGCGCGATGGTCAAGCTCATGGAGAAGAATTATTTTGCGGCTTTGGATTACCGCACGTGGGCTGCCCTCGCCGGAACGGTTATCGTATTGTTGTGCTTCGGCCTGATCGTCACCGGCCCGTTCACCGGGATGTGGGCCGGGATGGCTGCGCCGGTCGGTTGGCTGACGATGGCCATGCCGGCTTACGTTTGCTCACGCCGGCTTGGCTGGGGAATCGGCGGAGCGCTGATGACTCCATTTATTTATCCGCTGCTCTTCTACGCGATCATACGGTCGGCCGCAGTGACCCTTCGCCAGGGCGGCATCCGCTGGCGAGAGACGTTTTATTCGCTGGAGCAATTGCGGACGTATGGGGTGAAGTGAATGAAGGAAATGCAAAGTGAAAAATTTAAAGTGCAAAATGCAAAATGAGGAACCACGGAGACGCGGGCAGCAAGCAGATCTTTTCGCAGGTGAAAGCGGTGCCGATCCAATTCTTCAAGGATGGGTTGCCAGCGGAAAAACAGGCGGTTTGGGACTCGCCCTGGGGGAAGATTGGATTGTGTGTCTGTTATGATCTGAGTTGCACGCGCGTGACGGATGAGCTCATCCGCCAAGGAGCACAGGCGATCCTTGCGCCGACGATGGACGTGGAAGACTGGGGCAAGCGGCAGCATCTTCTGCATGGTCGCGTGGCGCCGATTCGAGCGGCTGAGTACGGCGTTCCTATTTTTCGGCTGTGCAGCTCCGGGATATCACAAGCGGTAGATCAATACGGGAGAGTTTTGGCGAGGGCGCCTTTTCCTGGTCAGGGCAAGTCGTTGGAGGCGAGTTTCGAGTTGCCGCGAAGGGGCCGATTGCCGGCGGATCGTTTTTTGATTTGGCCTTGCATAGCGGTCTGCGCAGGGTTTCTCGCGTGGCATGTGGTGCATTCCTTTTGGTCGCGCGTGGATGCGAGCCGGCGCGGAAAATGAGCAGCAAGGCAAAGAGGGGTTATCAAATAAATAGTACAATCGCAACATTGGGTTGAATCGGCACTGGTCGATTGGTTCTACAAGCTGCTTCGCAGTTACGAGGTCGCGGCAGAACGTTGCGGGCGGAGTGGTGAAATGTTAAGGAGGTTGTCAGCATGCAGGTGAAAGGAAATGGGTTATTGCACTGTCGCCATGGCCGCGAGTTGGTGCTGCGGTGGATCGTCGTTTGTCTGCTGGGGTTTTGTGTGAAGGGCATGAGCGCGGAATCGGTGCGGGTGATGACCTTTAATATTTGGGTCGGTGGCGAGTCGGGGAAGCAGCCGTTGTCGCAAACAGTCGCGGTGATCCGCGCGGCGAAGGCTGACATGGTGGGATTGCAGGAGACGCACGGCAACCGGAGGGAGGGACGCGCGCCCGATAACGGGCGCAAGATTGCGGAGATGCTCGGCTGGAATTATTTCGACCAGGGCGAGCGCACCGGGATTTTGAGCCGGTTTCCGATCGTGACGAACACGCCGGGAAAATGGGGGGTCGCGGTGCGACTGGATTCCGGCGAGCAGGCCTGGATGTTCAATGTGCATTTGATGCACGCGCCGTATCAGCCCTACCAGCTTCTGGGGATTCCGTACGCGAATGCGCCGTTCATCAAGACGGCGGCAGAAGCGGTGAGCGAGGCGCGGAAGGCGCGGGGGCAACAGGTGGAGCGGTTGCTGGCCGATTTGAAACCGGCGCTGGCGAGCGGCAAGCCTGTTTTTCTGACTGGGGACTTCAACGAACCGTCGCATCTGGACTGGACGGAGCGCGCGGCGCGCGCGGGGAAGTGTCCGCTGGCGGTCGAATATCCGTCCACGCTGTGCGTGACGCGCGCCGGGATGCGCGATGCGTTTCGCAGCGTGTTCGCCGACGAAACGGTGGCGCCCGGCTGGACATGGACGCCGACGACGAAGCCCGACGATCCGAAAGACCGGCATGATCGAATCGATTTCGTGTTCGTGGGAGAGGCGCCGAGCGTGACGGTGAAGAAGTGCGAGATGGTCGGCGAGGGAGCAAAGTTTGCGCACATTGTCGTCCAGCCGTATCCGTCGGATCATCGAGGCGTGGTGGCAACGGTGGAGGTGCGCTGAATTGCGCTCTTCGATAAATGACAGCCTGCTGATGCAAAGCGACCGTCTCGCCGCGTTTCGACAGGTCCATGTTATGGGCCAATTGATGCGGGGAGGCCCCGCGCTCCGTTGTTTTGCTTGAGGTGCCGGGCCGGCCCGTGCTTAATGGGGGCGACTCACTATGATAACTCAAACTGATTCAAAGGCGTTTTCTCCGGTTACGCGGCGGAGTTTTCTCAAAACAGGCGCAATCGTTACGGCGGGGCTCGCGACTCTCAGCCGTCTAGCCAGGGCGCAGGCGAACAAGAACAGCAAATTGCGGATTTTTCAGATTGGCGTGGGAGGGATCGGCGGGATGCAACGCGGCGGTCTCAAGGGGCATCCGATGATCGAATGGGCCGGGTTCTGCGACGTGGATCAGCGCGAGTTGGACAAGATCAAGAAGGAGCAACCCAATGCGTGGACTTTGAAGGATTATCGCGAGGCGTTCGCGAACAAGGCGAGTGATTTCGATGCCGTGATTGTGGATGTGCCGGATTTCCATCACGCGCCGGCGATGCTCACGGCGATGAAGCACAACAAACATATCTACGGGCAGAAGCCGCTGGTGCATCAGTTGGAGGAATTGCGGATGATTCGCGCCGGGTTGAAGGCGCGACCGAATCTGGTCACGCAAATGGGCAATCAGCGCGCGTGCAACAAGGGGCGCATGCAGTCGGTGGATATTTTGCAGAAGAATCAGCTTGGGCGTCCCATCGAAGCGTGGGTGTGGACGGGCGGCGTGGCGCGCGGACATTATTTCACAGACCCATGGAGCAGTTATCCGCCCGCACAACCGGTGCCGGAATATCTGGACTGGAATCTTTGGCGCGGACCAATCACGACCGAGTTGCCGTACAGCGAAGATCTCGCGCCGCGGCGCTGGCGGGCGTTTTGGGAAACGGGCGGCGGGCAGCTTGCGGATTGGGGCTGTCACTTGCTCGACCTGCTTTACTTCGCCTATGACCTCCCGTCGCCGGAAGCGGTTTTAACCCACACGCCTCGCGCTGCGAGCATGGGGCATTCGGCGCACAATCAAAGCACGATCACGTATCCCGGCGGCGGGAAGTTCGTGCGCCCGAAATTTGTCGTGCATTACAACGACGACGCGTTGCTGCCGTCATTTGCGGCGCTGGGATTGCCGCCGACGAAGGTGGGCGCGAACCATACGATGGTGGTGTGCGAGGAAGGGACGCTGCTGCTGGAAGCGGACGGCCGGATCCGGATTTTCCGCAAAGGAGCATTGGCGGAAAACGAGCCGCTGCCGGAAGTGGAGCCACGCAATCATTGGAAGGACTGGGCAGATAATTGCCTGGGCGCGAAGAAACCACTCTGGACGCCGTTTGACATCGGGTGGCGCATTACGGAGCCGGCGCTGCTGTCGGTGAAGGCAACGCGTTATCCCGGCCAGGAACTGTGGTGGGACGCGGAGAATTTTCGCTTCACGAACCACGACAAAGCCAACGAGGAGATTCTGAAGCGGAATTACCGGGAAGGTTTCGCGCCGCCGCAGGTGAGCTAGCGTGCATCGCGAGAGACCCCTCAAGCTGCTCGCCCTGATCAGCGGCGTGCTCTTGGTTGCGTTTGCCGCCGGTGCGGCGAAGCCCAACATCGTCGTCATTCTTTCCGACGACATGGGGTTTTCGGATATCGGGTGCCGAACGCGCCAACCTGCTGCCGCTCGGCGCGTGGCGCGCGAAGACCACGGGAGCGAAAGAGGGCGAGGCGAGCGATCAGTAAGAGTTCGGCCAAATTCGCGGTGCGAAAGTTTTCAGTCCCGCACTAACCGGAAGAACCTCGCTCCACTCGAACTGTTGGTGGCTGAACTGCGCCCGAGTGTGTCCGCCGCATTCTGCCAATTGGACTGCGCCAGGTTTGTCGTGAATTGCAACTGCGTGTCCGCTCGACCGCTCCAGGAAAGCACAACGTTCGTCTGCGCGCGTGCAATGGAATTGATCCGCGGTGGTCCAAAATCGTGAAAGAGCATGAAATTGGGGCCGCTGAGTCCGGTTGTGCCTGCGGTGACGAAGTCACCCATCAGCGTACCTGTGGCGCCGTTGAAGCGGACGACTCGATTGTTGCTGAAGCTTGCCACGTAAAGGTTCGTGTCGGGACCGAACTCGAGGCCAATAGGAAACGACAAGCCGCCGGTCGTAAAATCGCCGAGGGGCGTTCCGTTCGTTCCGTTGAATCGCACCACGCGACCGTTGTTGCCGCTCGCGACGTAAAAATTGCCATCAGGTCCGAACCGGCAACCGAAGGGCTGCGCCAACCCGCCCACACCTGCGGGCACAAACGCGCCTATGAAATTTCCGTTCGTTCCGTCGTAGCGCATGACGTGATTTCCGAAACGGCCGACTACGTAGAGATGGCCATCGGGTCCCCACGTCATTCCTGAAGGGCCATTCAGGCCACGATTGCTGTTAGACGAGACAAGCGTGCTGACGGAAGCGCCGCTATTCGCGTTGTATCGCAACACCTGGTTGTTTAGTTGGCTGCTCACGTAAAGAGAATCGCCGCGGAATTCAAGCCAAACGGGATAATCCAGGCCGCCCGCGCCGGACGCCACGAAGACGCCGAGGAAAGCGCCGTTGGTCCCGTTGTATCGGAGCACGGTATCGTTGGCCGCGCTCGCGACGTACAGATTTCCATCCGGCCCGAACGCCAGGCCGTGCGGCAACCCGAGAAAGCCGTTCGTGTTTGGCACGAAGGTATCAAGATATTGCCCGGTGTGTTCGTTGAAGCGATACACACGCCCGTTGTTGAAACTGGAGACGAGCAGGTCGGCTCGGCTGGCGCCGCATGCAAACACCATGGTCGCAATGACAATCCAAATCTTCATCCGGGTTTTAGAGGCATTCGGCATGCACGAACCGGGCTTTCGCATCGGTTTCGAGACGATACAAAATAATGGCATCGACCTTGAACTTTTTTCGTGTCGTTCGAGCGTTTTTCAGCAATCGGCTGCGGAGGACAGTCAGCACCCCATTGTCTCGGCGGCTTCTGGCGGGGCGGCGATGGCGTGCATGATGGATTGCTCGGAGATTTGGCCGGGGCCGAGTTCTGCGACTTTTTGGCGGTCCCGCAGGACGATGACGCGATGGCTGTTGCGGACCATTTCTTCGAGGTCGGAGGAAATGAAGAGGATAGCCATGCCTTCGTTTGTGAGTTTGGCCATGAGCTTTTCGATCTCCAGCTTCGCGCCCACATCGATGCCGCGCGTGGGTTCGTCGAGGAGGAGCAGTCGTGGATGTGACGCGAGCCAGCGGGCGAGGATGACTTTCTGCTGGTTGCCGCCGCTGAGGAGACGCACGGGTTGTTCGGGGCCAGGAGTGACAATGTTCAACGCCTTGATGAATTGCTCGGCGAGTTCGAGTTGCCGAGCGCGACTCACGTAGCGGGTCCAGCCCTGGCTGGATTGCAGGGCGAGCACGATGTTTTCGCGCACGGAAAGGTTCGGAATGATGCCTTCGACCTTGCGATCTTCAGGGCAAAAGCCGAAACGGTGTGCGATGGCATCGCGCGGCGAGCTGACGTGCGTGCGCTGGCCCTCGAGCCGCATTTCGCCGGTATCGGGGTGATCAATGCCGAAGATGAGACGCGCGGTTTCAGTGCGGCCCGAGCCGAGCAAACCCGAGAGGCCGAGGATTTCGCCCTTCGCTACGTTGAGGTCGAGCGGTTTGATCGAGCCTCTGCGACCTACCTGGCGCAATTCGAAGAACGCGCTGCGCTCACCCGGCGCGGCGGCGCTCTGCGAAATCGGCTTGAAGTCGACTTCACTCAACTCTTTGCCCATCATTTTTGAAATGAGTTGCAGGCGGGGCAGGGCGGCGGCTTCGAATTCGCCGACCAGTTTGCCGTTGCGCAAAACCGTGATGCGGTCGGACACGGCGTAAACCTGGTCGAGAAAATGCGTGACGAAGACGATGCCGAGACCTTCGGCCTTGAGCTGGCGCATGATGCTGAAGAGCCGCTCGACCTCACCCTCGTCGAGGCTCGAGGTCGGTTCATCGAGGATCAGCACTTGCGCCGAAATGTCGAGCGCGCGCGCGATGGCGATGAGTTGTTGGATCGCGATGGAGTACTTCGCGAGCGTTTCGGTGACGTCGATGTCGATGCCGAGTCGCTTGAGCGCGGCGCGCGCGCGTTCGCGCACTTTGCCCCAGGTGATCCACGGTTTGGGATGTCGGCCCAGGCAAATGTTTTCGGCCACCGAGAGTTGCGGGATGAGATTGACCTCCTGGTACACTGTGCTGATGCCGAGCCGTTGCGCAGCATCGGCGGAGGTGGGCTCGATCGATGCGCCCTTGAGACGGATGTCGCCAGCGTCGCGGCGGTAAACGCCGGTAAGAACTTTGATGAGCGTGGATTTGCCGGCGCCGTTCTCGCCCATGAGGGCGTGGATCTCTCCCGCACGCACGGTGAAGTCCACGCCGGAGAGCGCTTTGACTCCCGGGAAAGTTTTTGTGATGCCGCGCAATTCCAGCAGAGGTTCGGATGGCATTACCCGGAGAGTAGGTAAATGGGTGAAAGAGTTAAATCAGTTAAATAAGGACTGAAACAATCTCAACGCGGATCATCAAATTCCTGTTGCGATTGTAATTTGAATCTGGAAACGGGATTTTCGCCCTTGAACTTTAGCGGTGAAGCCAGTGGTATGTCGCGCGTGAACAGGAGAGAGTTCGTTCGAGGAACAGCGGGTGCCGCCATCCTGCTGGGTGCGCCGCAGTTGTGGCTGCGGAGCGCGGAGGCCGCCATTCGCAATGAGAACATCGCGCTCGACAAGCGCGAGTTCAAGAAGCTGGCCGATATCGCGCTTTCGACCGCGAAGAAACTCGGCGCGAGTTACGGCGATCTGCGCGTGGCGCGTTACATGAATGAGAGCATCAACACGCGCGAAGAGCGCGTCGAAGACGTGAGCAGTTCGGTGAATTCTGGCTTCGGAGCGCGCGTGCTGGTCGAAGGGACTTGGGGTTTTGCCTCCAGCAACGTCGTCACGCCAGAGCAGATAGAGAAGACGACGCGACTCGCGGTGGAAATCGCGAAAGCGAACCGCGCCATCCGGAAGAAGCCGGTCGAGATCGAAAAGCTGCCGGGCTACGACGATGAATGGACGATGCCGATGAAGCGTGACCCGTTCACGGTCTCGGTGGAGGACAAGATCAAGCTGCTCCTTGCGGTCAATGACTCCGCCAAGAAAGCCGGGGCAAATTTTTGCAGCTCGAGCATGACCTTCGTGCGCGAAGAAAAGTTCTTTGCGTCCACCTTCGGCACGTTGCTGCGTCAGGTGCGCGTGCGGAGTTTTCCGCGGTTTCGCGTGACGGTGGTGGGCAAGGGGACGGGCCGGTTCGATACGCGCCGAAGTCTGGCTGCGCCGCGCGGCCGCGGCTACGAGTATGTTGAGGAGTGCGACCTCGTGGCCGAAGCGGCTCGCGCCAGCGAAGAGGCGAAGGAAAAGCAAAAGGCGAAATCCGTCGAGCCGGGTAAGAAAGATTTGGTCCTGCATCCCACGAACCTGTGGCTGACGATCCATGAATCGGTTGGTCATCCGACCGAGTTGGATCGCGCACTCGGCTTCGAAGCGAATTTCGCGGGCACTTCGTTCGTTACGCCCGACAAACTCGGCAAGCTGCGCTACGGAAGCGAACTGGTAAACATCGTCGGCGACCGCACGCAGAAGGGCGGACTGTCAACGATTGGCTATGACGACGACGGTGTGAAGACGAAGGGCGCGGAGTTTCACATTCTGCGCGACGGAAGGTTCGAGAATTATCAGATGTCCGTCGGCCTTGCGCAAAAGATTGGCCGTAAACGCTCCAACGGTTGCGCGTTCGCCGACAGCTGGGACAATTTTCCCCTGCAGCGTATGCCGAATATTTCGCTGCAGCCAGGCAAGAAGAAGGTCTCCATAGAGGAGCTGTTCTCGGACATCAAGGACGGCATATATATAATGGGCGACAGCAGTTTCAGCATCGATCAGCAGCGCTACAATTTTCAGTTCACGGGGCAGGTGTTCTGGGAGATCAAAAACGGCAAGCTCGGCCAGATGCTGCGCGATGTCGCTTACCAGGGCAACACGGTGGACTTCTGGAACTCGTGCGACGCATTGTGCGGCAAGGAGGAATATCACCTTGGCGGCGCGATGAACTGCGGCAAAGGCCAGCCGCAACAGATTGCGCCCGTGTCGCACGGCGCGGTGCCGGCGCGGTTTCGGAAGGTCAACATTCTCAACACGGAACGGAGCGACATTTAGCCATGATCATTTCTGAAGCAGAAGCGAAGCGGATCACGCAAAGGGCGCTGTCGTTTTCGAAAGCGGAGTCGGCGACGGTGCGACTGCGAGGACACGAGCGCGGGAACATTCGGTTTGCGTTGAACAATTCCACAACCAACGGTTTTCAGGACGGATTATCGCTGAGCGTGGAATCGAATTTCGGCAAGCGTTCCGGCAGCGCCAGCACAAACGAGCTCGATGACCGCTCCATCGAGGCAACGGTGCGAAAAGCCGAAGAGAACGCGCGGTTGGCGCCCGAGAACGCGGAATTTTTGCCGCCTCTCGGACCGCAGAAGTATCTGGAGAGTCGCGCGTTTTTCGAGAGCACCGCCGGCGCACGGCCCGAAAAGCTGGCGGCGTTGTGCGGGCCCGTGATTCAGGAGGCGGACCGCGAGAGCGTGACCGCGGCCGGGTTTCTCGAAGCAGGGGCCGAGTGTGAAGCGCTGGCGACCAGCAATGGATTGTTCGTTTTCGAGCCGTCCACCGCCGTCCGCTTCACCGTTTCGGCGCGCACCAGCGACGGCACGGGCTCAGGTTGGGCAGGCCAACATCAACACGACATCGCGCGGTTGAATGTCTCGCGCCTCGGGAAAAGCGCGATGCAGAAGACGGTGCAGTCGCGCAACCCGGTCGCGCTCGATCCGGGAAAGTACACGGTCATTCTTGAACCTGCGGCCGTGTGCGACCTGCTCGGACTGATGATTGGGAATTTTGACGCGCGCAGCGCCGACGAGGGCCGCAGTTTCTTCACAAAGAAGGGCGGCGGAAACAAGCTCGGCGAGAAACTCTTCGGGGAAAAAATCAATCTCTACTCTGACCCGCACCATGCGCTCGCGCCAGGGTCAGTGTTTTCGGGCGAAGGACTGCCCGTCGCGCGCCGCGATTGGGTCAAAGAGGGAGTCGTCAATGAACTCATTTACTCGCGCTTCTGGGCGAAGAAGAACGGTCGCGAGCCTGTGCCCAACCCGACGAACCTCATCATGGAGGGCGGCACTACGCCCACTGACGAGTTGATTAGGGACACCAAACGCGGTGTGCTGGTGACGCGGTTCTGGTACATCCGCGAAGTGGATCCGCGCACGATGCTCTTCACCGGCCTGACGCGCGACGGCACGTTCCTTATCGAGGACGGAAAGATCAGTAAGCCGGTCAAAAATTTTCGCTTCAACGAAAGCCCTGTCGCGATGCTGAGCAATATCGAGGCGATGGGTATTTCGGAACGAACCACGGGAAGCGAGGTCGACGATTGGCCGGTCTGCGTCCCGCCGCTCCTGGTCAAGGATTTTAACTTCGCCTCGCTTTCGGACGCCGTGTAAACGCGGCGGCTTCCTTTGCGTGACCATGTTTGCGCATCAGGCGCAGCACGTCGTCGCGCCGCGGCATGGCGGGTTGTGCTCCGAACTTCGTGGTGGCGAGCGCCGCGGCCGAATTCGCAAACGCGCCGGCTTCGCTCCAGGAACGACACTCACTTAACGCCACCGCGAGACCGGCCGCAAACGCATCGCCCGCGCCGGTCGCATCGATTGCTTTCACCGGCAATCGCGGAAAACAGGCTTCCCCGTCCGGCCACACGAGCAAATCACCGGAATCACCGGCCTGCGTGGCGACAGCGCCTGCGCCGAGCGCCAAAAGTTTCCGGGCCGCTTTGCGAGCAGAAGCCACGTCGCAGACTTTGACGCCAGTCAGCGCCTGCGCCTCGGCCGAGTTCGGCCGGATGATCGTTGCTCTTCGAAGGAGTTCGCGGGGTGCGCGTTGCGGCGGCGCGGGATCGATGACCACCTTCACTCCCGCGGAATGCGCGAGGCGCACCGCCGCCAGGACTGAACGCATTGGAATTTCAAATTGAGTCAGCAACACACGTGCGCCCGCGATAATGTCTTTCGCTGCGGTCACGTCCCCCGAAGAGACGCGATGATTCGCTCCCGGCGCGACCATGATTTGCTTCTCGCCCACACAATCGATCATGATCAGCGCCACCCCCGTGGCGGCCTGCGGATCGCGGGTCGTGAATCGCGCATCGATCCCTTCATCTTCGAGCAACTGGAGCAACTCCTCCCCGTGTGGATCGCGTCCAACGCGCCCGACAAAGGCAACGCGTGCGCCGAGGCGCGCGGCGGCGACGGCCTGATTCGCTCCCTTGCCCCCGCCGGCGCGGAGAAATTCCGAACCGTCAACCGTATCGCCGGGGCGCGGAAGCATTTCGCCGCGGACGAGATAATCGAGGTTGATTCCTCCGAGCACAACAACGTCGAAGCGCGGCTCGCGTGACAATCCTGTAGCCATGGCGCGGAGCAGGCTAGTGCTCCGGTGACGCGAGGTAAAGACGGCCTTACTCGGCGGAAGATTCGCTGATGCGCTTTTGCACGGCCTCCTGCCAGCGGTCCCAATCCAGCCCGTGGTCGGCCTCAAGCAGAAATTGAAGATACTGGAGCGCCTCGCCAGTACGAGGATGATTCGGATTGCTGGCGATCTTGAGCAAAACCGGCAATCGAATTTTATCGGCGCGTTGCAGTAAGCCAAGTAACAGCACGCCTTGCGCGGTCGCGTTGGAATGCTCGCTTAGCAGCGGCTCCACAATCGGTTCTGGCGACGCGTCGGTCGCAAAATTCACGAGGTGCTGCGCGCACTCGGTCTGAAGGCTTGCGGGCAAGTGATGATAAAGCTGCGCCATGCGTTTCGACTTCTCGCGCACGTCCGACTCGTCGCGCAAAATCGTGTCGATCGCGCCAGACCACGCTGCCTCCGAAGGGGGAGTATGCAGCGCGCTCGCCGGACGCGCGGCGGTGAGCGTCGCGGTGCGATTCAGAAACGAAGGCGTTCGGTTCGTCGCCGTCGCGGCCAAAACAGGCAAGTCGGCGCCCCAACTCGAATCGTCGATTTGCGCCGCCTTTCGATAAACTCCAAGGATGAGGAGTAGCAGCGCGATAATCGCGAGGACGTTACAAGGGTGGCGGATGTGTCTCATCGATACAACACGACCTCGTTCCGGAACGAAGTCCTATCCAATAGCAGCCGATGTGCCTGTGCCTGTTAAGCTTAGGTTGTCATGGACACTGCCTCATTTCGGGATGGCGCACTTCCTGCGGTGTCTTGTTTGGGGTCATGTCTTGTCGCCCTCGACGGTCGCGGCGGCACCCGCTATTCTCGCGATATGACCTCCCTCTCACGTCGCGAATTCCTCAAAGCCTCCGCCGTCGCAGCCACAACACTCAGCGCCGCAGGCGTTCGGGCCCAAACATCTCCCGGTGACACGTTGCGCATCGGCTTGATCGGCTGTGGTGGCCGTGGCACCGGCGCCGCAGCGCAAGCACTTGCCGCTGATCCAGGCGTCAAACTCGTTGCCATGGCCGACGCGTTTGATGCGCGCTTGCAACTCAGCCTCTCGACTCTAAAGAAACAAGAGACCGTCGCCTCAAAGATCGATGTGCCCGAAAAGAATCGCTTCATCGGTTTCGACGCTTACCAGAAAGTGATCGAGCTATCGGACGTTGTTCTCTTGGCCACTCCGCCGCATTTCCGGCCCATGCACATCGAAGCTGCGGTCGCGGCGGGCAAACACATTTTCGCGGAGAAACCGATCGCCGTCGACGCCCCCGGTGTGCGCGCTGTGCTGGCGGCTTGCCAGACCGCCCGCACCAAAGGTCTGGCTGTCGTCTCAGGCCTTGCCACGCGCTACTCCTACGGACATCGCGAGATGATCACGCGCCTCCACGAAGGCGCCGTCGGCCAAATCCGCGCCATCCAGGTCAACGATTTCCGCGGCCCAATCTGGGTCAAGCCCCGCCAGCCGGGTTGGACCGACATGCAATACCACATGCAGAACTGGTATTATTTCACCTGGCTTTCAGGCGATTTTAACGTCGAACAGCACATTCACCTCCTGGACCTTTGTTCCTGGATCATGCGCGATGAATACCCCGGGCGCGCTTATGGCACCGGCGGCCGCCAGGTCCGCACCGGGCCGGAATATGGCAACATCTACGACCACCATTCAGTCACCTACGAATATGCGGACGGCGCCCGACTGTTTGCGACCTGCCGTCAGATGGCTGGCTGCATGAGCGAGACGACGACGCGCGTCATGGGCACACAAGGAATCGCGAGCGTGGCTCAACGCAGTCTGGAAATTCAGGGAACAGAGAGCTGGGTTTATCGCGGCGAACGGAACGTATCGCAGCAAACCGAGCACGATGAGTTGTTCGCCAGCATCCGCCGCGGCAAGCCGATCAACAACGGCGAGTACATGAGCAAAAGCACCCTCATGGCCATCATGGGCCGCATGGCTACCTATACCGGGCAGGCGGTCACGTGGGAACAAGCGTTGCGCTCGCAGGAGAAACTTGCCCCTGATCGCTATGACTGGGATGCCAAACCGCCGGAATCTCCAATCGCAATTCCGGGAGTCACAAAGGTGACGTAAGTCCCGTCGGCTTCGACGGTTAATTGTTCTGCGCCGCATCGGTGCGGGACGCAATTGCGTCAGCAACGGGCGTGCTGGCTCAGCCTTTGCTGCGCACGGATACGAATGGGCGAAAAGCACTTGCTTTCGCGACGTAGCTGCCGGTGGCAGATTTTCCCTGTACGCGCGCCATTTTTCGCCGATATCTCTTTTGCGCGCTGATGCCACGGCAATCGATCAAACGCAAGCAGATGCTGCTGCTCATGCTCACGAGCGGCGTCGCGTTGCTTTTGGCCTGCTCGGCCTTCCTGGTCTACGAGCGGTTTTCATTTCGCGAAAGCTTGACCCACAAACTGGAATCGCTCGCAACCATCGTGGGCATCGCCACCACCGCTTCCCTGGAATTTCGCGACCCGAAAGTTGCCCAGGAAATATTGGCCACGCTTGCTGAAGAGGAGAACATCACCGCGGCGGTTCTCTACGACCGCCAGGACCGGCCGTTTGCGCAATATGTTCGGCCCGATCCTGCCGGCGGCAAAAGCGCTTTCACACCTCCCGCGCCGTTGTCCGACGGACACGACTTCTCGGCCACGCACCTCGCGCTTTTTCGCCGGATCACCAGCAAAGCCGAGCGCGTGGGCACCATCTATCTCCAATCGGACCTGCGCGAACTCTCCGGGCGGCTTCACCAGTACGTTCAAATCGTTTTGTTGGTGCTTCTTGTCTCGGCTTTCGTCGCGTTGTTGCTCTCGGTGCGACTCCAGCGTGTGATCATCAATCCGATCCTCGCCCTGGCCGGGACGGCGAAGAAAGTCTCCAGCGACAAGAACTACAGCCTGCGCGTGAAGGTGCAAAGCCAGGATGAGTTGGGACAACTCATGACCATTTTCAACGAGATGCTGGAACACATCCAGGAGCGCGAGACGCAGTTGCAGCGTGCGCACGACGATCTGGAGACGCGCGTGCGCGAGCGCACCTCGGAGTTGCAACACCAGATAATCGATCGCAGCCGCGCGGAGAAGGATCTGCAGCAGCAACTCACGCGGATCAGTCTGCTGAATTCGATCACGCGGGCCATCGCCGCGCGTCAGGACCTTGAGAACGTCGTTAAGGTCGTTCTGCGACACCTTGAAGAGCAACTGCCGATCGATTTCGGCGAAGTGCAATTGTACGACAAGCCAACGCGCAGCATCTCTCCCGCTCGTCACGGCACTGCTTACTATCGTCGCCAGGGCGCATTCACATCGAACACGCCGCTCGAGGGGTCGGGCCTCGAGGCCTGCGCCGACGGAAAGACCGTCGTGGTCGATGACTCGCCTTCGGCCGAAGGAGCGCTCAGGACTCGCATGGAAGCATTGGGTTTTCGCTCCCTCATTGGCGTGCCGTTGATGGTCGAGAACGAATTGTTTGGGATTCTCATGACGGCCCGCAAAGCCGCCGGCGCGTTCAGCAGCGGCGAATGCGAGTTCCTCCGCATGTTGAGCGAACAGGTCGCCCTGGCCGCGCATCAGGCGCGCCTCCACACGCAATTGCAGCGTGCCTACGACGAGCTTCGCCAAACGCAAATTGCCATCATGCAGGAAGAGCGCTTGCGCGCCCTTGGCCAGATGGCCAGCGGCATCGCGCATGATATTAATAATGCGCTCTGTCCGATCGTCGTTTACGCCGACCTCATGCTTTCGAACGAAAAGAGCCTCACCGAAACCGGCCTGAAGAATTTGCAGAATATCAAAACGTCGGGCGAAGACATCGCGCACATTGTTTCGCGCATGCGCGAGTTTTACCGCCGCCGCGACGATCGTGATGCCCACTTGCCCGTCAACTTGAACCGGATCGCGATGCAGGTCATTGATTTGACACGCCCGCGCTGGCGGGACATCCCGCAGGCGCGCGGACTTATGATCGAACTGCGCACCGAATTTGAAGATGGCCTTCCGCAAGTTCCGGCGAGCGAAAGCGAACTCCGCGAGGCCATCACCAACCTCCTGCTCAATGCTGTCGACGCCATGCCGAAAGGCGGCGAGTTAGTCATCCGCACGCAGACGCGCGGCTGGATCGTCGGAGCCGACGGCAGCCGCAAGCCGTCGCATGTCTCCCTGGAAGTTCGCGACACGGGTATCGGCATGACGGAGGAAACCCGCAAGCGCTGCCTTGAGCCGTTCTTTTCCACCAAGGGCAAGCGCGGCACGGGCCTGGGCCTTGCAATGGTCTACGGTGTCACGGAGCGGCATGAAGGTAGCATCGAAATCGAAAGCGAACCCGGCAAAGGCACGAACATGCGCCTGGTGTTTCCGATGCGCGAAAGCACGGCTGGTGTCGGCGGCAGGGCCAAACCGACCCATGCGCCCTTGCCCACCTTGCACATTCTCTGCATTGATGATGAGCCGCTTCTGCGGGAGATGCTCGAGCAATTGCTCGAAAATTCGGGCCACACCGCGGCGGTGGCGGATGGCGGCCAGGTCGGCCTCGAAATGTTCCGCAACGCTCGCCAGCTTGGCGATCCTTTTGATGTCGTCATCACCGATCTCGGCATGCCGTACGTCGATGGCCGTCAGGTCGCCCAAACCATCAAACGCGAGTCGCCGGACACACCGGTCATTATGCTGACAGGCTGGGGCACCATGATGAAGGACGACGGCGACACGCCCACGCAGGTCGACGCGGTCTTGAGCAAGCCGCCGAAAATTAACGAACTCTTCGAAACCGTAGCCCGCCTCCTGGAAATCCGCCGCAACCAGAATCCTTCCCTCGACAAGGCGGCGTAAAGCCTCGCTCCCGGCCTTCCAAGTGTCTCCGGCGCGACCGAAGACCGCGTACGACCAAAGGGTGGCTATCGGAAAAAACCGCAAAAAGGTAGTATTACATAACGAAATGTGACGCTACCCGCAAAAAACGCTTGTGAAAAATTTCACGATCAGGCAGTTTTTCGCGGCTTCCGACGAATTGTCGGGTTTTCGGGGTAAGGATTGGGATCCCCCGTGGTGTTGTTGCAGGATTGGTCCGATGCAATTTATACGACCTTTGATACTGCCGCTCCTGTTGTCGCTCTTCAGCGCGAGCGCGGCTCTTGCTGCGGACGCCCAGGCGCCGGTCGCACCCGAGGCGCTGACCGGCCACGTCGACTCTCACGCAGAGGCAGAGCACCATGGCCTGCCGCCCGCGGCTGTCGATGTCTTCCACATTGGCTCCCTGCCGGTTACCAATTTGATGATCTTAACATGGGCGGTCGCGCTGGTGTTGATCGTCTTCGCTCGTTACGCGACGCGGCGTATCCAGGCCGTCCCGGCTGGGGCGCAGAATTTCTGGGAGTGGCTTGTCGAGAGTCTTCATGACTTTCTGGAAGGAATTATAGGGCATGATCTCGTAAAGAAGACCTTCTGGTTTTTCGCGACGATCTTCATTTTTATCCTGTTCTGCAATTGGTTCGGCCTTATCCCCGGCGTGGGAACAATCGGCTGGGGAACGAAGACCGACCATGGCTTCCACGTCACCGACCCGCTTCTGCGCGGCGCCAATGCAGACCTCAACATGACGTTCGCCATGGCAGCGATCTTCTTTTTGTGTTGGATCGTCTGGGCCCTGCAAGCGAATGGTCCCGGCGGTTTTCTGCTGCATCTTTTCGGGCCAAAGGGCGATACGACTGGCGCTTTAAAAGTGCTGATGATCGCCGTCTTCTTATTGGTCGGCTTGCTGGAAGTGGTTTCGATCCTGTTTCGCCCTGTATCGCTGAGCTTTCGTTTGTACGGCAACATTTTTGCCGGTGAAAACATGCTGGAATCAATGGCTCGTCTCGTGCCGGGTTGGTTCGGAAGCATTATTATCCCGATTCCTTTTTACTTTTTGGAAGTTCTGGTTGGTTTGGTTCAGGCGCTCGTATTCATGCTGTTGACGGCCGTGTTCACGCTGCTGATTTGCACGCATGAAGAAGGGCATGAGGCGGCCCACCATTAGAATTTCGGCGGTTTGACCGTGTTCAATCGCGGGAGCCTGCCGGAGCAACGAAAGGAACAGTATGATGCCATTGTTGGCAGAGATGACGGGAAACATTCACGTCGGCCTGGCTGCTCTTGGAGCTGCCATCGGCGTGGGGTTCATCGGGATGAAGGCTTCGGAAGCGGTGGGACGTAATCCCGGCGCTGCGACGAAGATCCTCGTCCAGGCGATCCTGAGCACGGCCTTCGCTGAAGGTATTGTGTTTTTCGCCATCTTCCTTGTGAGGTAAGTCATCGGCGCGGAAGCGCGACGCTTCCGCGCCATCTGAATTTTATGGATAGCTTAACAATATTTGCCGCCGCCAGTCTGGCCGATACCGCCGCCGACACCGCCCGCACGTTCGGTCTCGATTTGCCGCACTTCATTGCGCAGGTGCTTAGCTTCTCTATTGTCGCCTTCCTGCTGCACAAGTTTGCCTACAAGCCGGTCCTCAAGGTTCTGGAGGAACGCCGGCAGCGCATCGCCGAAGGCCTTGCGAACGCCGACAAGATCAAGACGGAGTTGGCGCGCACCGAGGCTTCGCGCCAGGAAGTCATAAACCAGGCCAATGCTCAGGCGCAGAGGCTGATTGAAGAAGCACGCCAGGCCGCCGCGCGCGTGCAGGAAGTGGAAACGCAAAAGGCCATTGCCGCTGCGAAAGACATCGTCGAAAAGGCGCGCCAGGCCATGGAAGCGGAACACGCGCGCATGCTCACCGAACTGCGCCGCGAGGTCGGACGATTGGTGGTGCAGACGACCGGTCGGGTCATCGGCAAGACACTGACGCCGGACGACCAACAACGGCTTTCAAATGAAGCCGCCCGTGAATTGGCCGCCTAGCGGAGTGAGATAGAGCCCGAATGAAGATTGCCAAGCAAGCCCGTCGCGACGCCAAGGCGCTCTTCCAGAGTTGCCGGGTCAACGGCGTGCTCGACGAGAACAAGGCTCGTGAAGTGGTGCAAAAAGTCATCGCTGCTAAACCCCGGGGTTACGTGGGAGTTCTTCAGCACTTCCAACGCCTGGTGAAGCTGGACATCGACCGGCGCACTGCGCGAGTCGAGAGCGCGACGCCCTTATCGCCGGCACACGAAGGCGAGATCAGCAACACGCTTTCGCGCCGGTATGGGCCGGGCCTGCAGATTTCGTTTGTGCACAATCCTTCGCTGCTCGGTGGATTGCGTATCAAGGTCGGCAGTGATGTCGTGGATGCGACGGTACAGGGCAGGTTGAATGCGCTCGCAGAAAGCTTTTAGGAAATCATTATGAATTCGATCCTTCAGGAAATTGAGTCCCAAATCGCCGGCGTCAAGTCGACCGCGATGAAGCAGAACGTCGGCGTCGTGCGCGAAATCTATGACGGCGTGGCCAAGATCGAGGGCCTGACGGATTGTATGGCCAATGAGATGCTCGATTTCGGCGGCGGCATTACGGGTCAGGCGCTGAATCTCGAGGAAACCGAAGTGGGCGCGATCATCCTCGGCGAGTTCGCGAAGATCAAAGAAGGTCAGGAAGTCCGCACCACGGGCAGGCTCTTGTCGGTGCCGGTAGGCAAGGGATTGCTTGGCCGCGTCGTGAATTCGCTCGGCCAGCCCATCGACGGCAAAGGACCGATCAAGGAAACGGCATTTTATCCTGTGGAGAAAATCGCGCCCGGCATTATCAGGCGCAAATCGGTGAGCCAGCCTGTGCAGACGGGCATTATGGCCATCGACGCGATGATCCCGATCGGGCGTGGGCAGCGCGAGTTGATCATTGGCGATCGTTCTACCGGAAAAACGACCATCGGCATTGACACGATGATCAATCAGGCGCGCAGCAACAAAGCTGCGGAAGCCGCGGGCGACAAAAACTATCGTCCGCTCTACAGCATCTACGTCGCGGTCGGCCAGAAGCAGTCAAACATCGCGCGCGTGGTCGCGGAGTTGGAGAAGGCGGGAGCGATGCCCTATACGATCGTCGTCGTGGCGGCTGCTTCGGATTCGGCGACCAACCAATACCTCGCGCCTTTCGCCGGAGCGTCCATGGGCGAGTGGTTTATGGATAACGGCATGGACGCGTTGATCATTTATGATGATCTGTCGAAGCACGCCGTTGCTTATCGTCAGGTATCGCTGATCTTGAAGCGCCCGTCCGGCCGCGAAGCCTATCCGGGCGACGTGTTCTACTTGCACAGCCGCGTGCACGATCGTTCCGGCCGCGTCGGCGAAAACTACGGCAATGGTTCGTTGACCGCCCTGCCGATTATCGAGACTCAGGCTGGCGACGTTTCGGCCTACATTCCGACCAACGTCATTTCAATCACGGACGGCCAAATCTATTTGGAAACGGATTTGTTCTACCAGGGCGTGCGCCCCGCCATCTCCGTCGGCTTGTCCGTGTCACGCGTCGGTTCCGCCGCGCAGATCAAAGCCATGAAGCAAGTCGCGGGTCGCATCAAAGGTGACTTGGCACAGTTCCGCGAGCTCGCTGCCTTCGCGCAGTTCGGCTCTGACCTCGACGCGAAAACGCAAGCGATGCTTGAGCGTGGCAAGCGCATCGTCGAGATTTTCAAACAGCAGCAGTACGATCCGCTTCCCATTGAAATTCAAGCGGCGGTTCTCTGGACGGTGCAGAACAATCTCATGGACGACATCCCGGTGGACAAGATCAAGGACTTCCAGGCGAAGCTCACAGAGTACCTGACGACGCGCAAAGCGGATGTCCTGACAAAGCTGCGCAACGAGAAAGCGATTAGCGATGCTCTTGCGGCTGATTTGAAGAGTGCGGTAACAGACTTTAAGCAAACTTATCGATAGAAGAACGAGGTCGTAATTTGCGACCTCACGCTTGCAAGCTATTGAGACCGAACAACTTACAATAATTGGATGCCCAGCACACGCGACATACGCCGGCGGATCAGGTCGGTCAAAAACACTTCGCAGATCACCAAGGCGATGCAGATGGTCGCCGCCGCGAAGATGCGCAAGGCGCAACAGTCTGCCCTCTCGGGGCGGCCGTATGCGACGCTGATGAATTCGGTGCTCGCGGAAGTCACGGCCTCGGCCAGCGATTTTACCCATCCTCTCACCGAAGTCCGCGATGTGCGCAAAGTCGCCGTAATCCTGGTCAGCACGGACAAGGGTTTGTGCGGCGCGCTCAACGGCAATCTGATGCGCGAAGCCGCCAAGTTTGATAAGGCGAACACTGTTTACGTCTGCGCGGGCCGGAAAGGCTCGCAATTCATCGCGCGTACCAAGCGAACTCTCGCTGCGGAATTCACTTACAAGGACGCGCCGCTCTTCAGTGAGGCGCGAGCGATTTCAAGGTTCGCGCGCGACCTGTTCACGAACGGCGAGGTCGACCGCGTGGACGTGCTCTACACCAATTTTATTTCCACGCTGAATCAGAAGCCCGAAGTGCGAACGCTGCTCCCGGTTGGTGAGATCACTGCCGTCAGCGCCGATGTGAGCGGCGACGCTGCGGCCGAAGCGCTCACGAAGTCGGGCATCGAGTATTTGTTCGAACCGGATCCCGGCACTGTTTTCGGCGCTTTGATTCCCCACTACGTCAATTTCCAGGTCTACCAGTTTCTACTCGAAGCCAAGGCCAGCGAGCACAGCTCGCGCATGGTCGCCATGAAAAACGCCACCGACAACGCCAAGCAGCTTATCAAGGACATGACGCTCGAGTACAACAAGCTGCGCCAGGCAAATATTACCAGGGAACTTTTGGAAATCACCAGCGCCGCCATGGCGATGGGCTAATTAATACTCTCATGAATAAAGGCAAGATCGTTCAAATCATTGGTCCCGTCCTGGACATCGAGTTCGCCGACAAACTGCCGGAATTGTTCAACGCGCTCGCGGTGGAATATGACATGCCCGGCGTTGGCCGCGCCAAACTCACACTCGAAGTGCAGCAGCACCTCGGCGACAACTGGGTCCGTGCCGTCGCCATGTCCACCACCGAAGGCCTGAAGCGCGGCATGGAAATCACCGATCTCGGCGCGCCGATTTCGATGCCCGTCGGCGAAGCCGTCATGGGTCGCGTGTTTGACGTGACCGGCGCGCCCGTGGATGAACAGGGCCCGGTCAAAGCGGACAAGTATCTGCCGATCCACCGCCCCGCGCCCCCGCTGGTCGATCAATCGACCAGTCCGCAGGTCCTCACGACCGGCATCAAGGTCATCGATCTGATCTGCCCGTTCCTCAAGGGTGGAAAGGTCGGCGCGTTCGGCGGCGCAGGCGTCGGCAAGACTGTCGTCATCATGGAGTTGATCAACAACATCGCGAAACTCCATGGCGGGGTTTCGATGTTCGCCGGCGTCGGCGAACGCACCCGCGAAGGCAATGACCTCTACAACGAAATGATCGAGGCCAAGGTCATCAAGGTCGAGCGAGACGAAAACGACCATCCGAAAAAAGGCCCCAACGGCCTCCCGATTATCAAGCCCGGCTCGAAGATCGGCCTCGTTTACGGCCAGATGAACGAGCCGCCCGGCGCGCGCTTGCGTGTCGCGCTTTCGGCGCTCGCCGTCACCGAATATTTCCGTGACGAGAAGAACCAGGACGTGCTGCTCTTCGTCGACAACATTTTCCGTTTCTCGCAAGCCGGCTCCGAAGTTTCCGCGCTGCTCGGGCGCACGCCTTCCGCTGTCGGTTACCAGCCAACGCTCGCCGCGGAAATGGGTGACCTGCAGGAGCGCATCACGTCCACCAAGAAGGGATCGATCACGTCGTTCCAGGCCGTCTACGTTCCCGCCGACGACTTGACCGACCCGGCGCCCGCGACCACTTTCGCGCACCTCGACGCGACGATCGTGCTCGAGCGCGCGATTGCTGAATTGGGCATCTATCCCGCGGTCGATCCGCTCTCGTCGACGTCCCGCGCGCTCGCGCCGGATATCGTGGGCAAGGAACATTACGATGTTGCGCGCGGCGTGCAGCGCGTGCTGCAACGTTATAAAGACCTGCAGGACATCATCGCTATTCTCGGCATGGATGAGTTGTCGCCCGACGACAAGCTCACCGTTTTCCGCGCGCGCAAGATTCAGCGCTTCCTCAGCCAGCCGTTCTCGGTCGCGCAAGTCTTCACGGGCCGCGAAGGCAAGCAGGTCCCGGTCGCCGAAACCGTGCGCGGTTTCAAGGAAATCCTCGACGGCAAACACGACGACGTGCCGGAGGTCAATTTCTACATGAAGGGCGGCATCGACGAGATCAAGGAAGGCTAAGCATGGCCGCAACCCTCAAGCTGGAAATCGTCACGCCCGAAGCGAAGACCTACTCCGAAGACGTGGAGATGGTCACGCTGCCCGGCGTCGAGGGCGAGATGGGCATCTACCCGCAGCACGTGCCGTTGCTCACGCAAGTGATCGCCGGCGAAGTCGTCGTCCGCAAAGGCGGCCGGGATTATTTTCTCGCCGTCGGCGAAGGCTTTGTCGAGATCACCGGCGAGCGCGTCGCCATCCTGACCGACATGGCCATTCGCGCTGAGAACATCGACGAAACAAAGGCCGAAGAAGCCCGCAAACGCGCCGAGGCCCGCCTCAGCGAAAAACTCGACGACGAAGAAGCGGCCATGGTCAGCGCTGCCCTCGCGCACTCTCTTGCCCAACTCAACGTCAAGCGCCGCCAGCGCAAGTAGCCGGTTCGGCTCTAATGGGCGTGCGCAGCGGCCGGAGCATGCCCGTGCAGTTCAGCGTGCAGTTTCTTTGCCTCGGCGATGACCTTGGCCTCCATTTCCTTGGGCATCTCTTCGTAATGACTGAAATCTTCCGTGTGAATGCCGCGCCCGCCCGTCAGTGAGCGCAGCACGGTCGAGTATTGATAAAGCTCCTTCTGCGGGACCTGCGCTTTGACCACCTGGAACCCATCGGCGGTGTCCATCCCCAGAATTTTTCCGCGACGGCTCGAGAGATCGCCGATCACATTGCCCATCGACTCTTCGGGCACTTTGATCTCCACGGTGAAGATCGGTTCCAGGAGACACGGCCGCGCTTTCTCGAACGATTCCTTGAACGCCTCTTTGCCGGCAATTTGAAACGCGATGTCTTTCGAATCCACCGGGTGCATCTTCCCGTCGTAAAAATCCACTTTCAGATCGACGATTCGGTATCCGGCGAGAATTCCTTCTTTGCACGCGGAGTTCACGCCTTTCTCGACTGAAGGGACAAAGACGCGATCGACGTTTTGCCCACTGAGCGACTGCGTGAATTCCAAGCCGGCGTTGCGCGCCTTCGGTTCAATGCGCATCCAGACTTCAGCGAACTGCCCGGCTCCGCCAGTCTGCTTCTTGTGCCGATATTTCGAGTCGCCTTTTCCTTTGATCGTTTCGCGATACGGCACCTTCGGTTCGATCAACTCGAAATCCACGCGATAGCGGCGTCTCAAGCGGTCCGCAATCACCTGCAGGTGCAACTCGCCCTGGCCGGAGATCACCGTCTGGTGCAGTTCACCATCGACGTGATAAAGGAACGTGGGATCTTCATTGTGCAACGCCGCGAGGCCAGTGGCGATTTTGTCTTCCTCTCCCTTGCTCTTGAGTTTCAGCGCGGCATGAATGTTTGGCTTGGGATACTCCACTTTCGGCAGCGCTACCGGTTTCTTCGGGCTGCACAGCGTGTTGCCGGTGTGCGTGTCTTTGAGCTTCACCACCGCCCCGATGTCGCCGGCGTTTAATTGCTCGATGGTCGACCGCGTCTTCCCGTTAAGCAGATAAATCTGGCCGATGCGCTCGGTGGCTTTGCGATCGCTGTTGTAAAGATCCATCGCCATGTGAATCGATCCAGAATAAAGCCTGAAAAACGACAGTTCCCCAAACTGCGCTTCGCTCATCGTCTTGAACACGTAGAGCACCGGTTCATTGGCCGTCAGCGCGATCTCCACTTCCTTTCCGTTCGCATCGACTGCCTGCACCTTCTGCCGGTCCACAGGCGAAGAGCCGTACTTGGCGATGATGTCCATCAATCGCGCGACGCCCACATTTGATTCCGCGGCCGTCGCAAACACCGGAATCAGGTTCTGTGTCTGGATGGCGGTGTGGACGCCCGAGCGCAGTTCCTCCTCCGACAAACTCCCCTGCGCAAAGAATTTCTCGAGCAACGCGTCGTCCGACTCGGCGGTGTATTCGATGAGTTGCTTATGCAGCGCGTTCACGCGCTCCGCGAGCGCGCCGGAGGCGGTCGCTTCGGTGAACTTGCCGCTGCCATCCGTTTGATACGTGATCACTTCACTCCGCAACACGTCGAGCACCTGGTTGAAACCGGGCCCGGCATTGACCGGGATCGAAAGCGGAAACACATGCGACCCAAAGCGCGACTGGAGCTGCGCGAGCAACCCCTCGAAGTTGGTGTTCTCCTTGTCCAGCCCGTTGATCACGATCATTTTCGGAATGCCGTAATGCGTCGCGTACTTCCACACCTGGTCTGTGCCCACGCCGATACCGTGCTGCGCGTTCACGACCACCAGCGCGAAGTCGCCCACGCGCAACGCCCCGAGCCCTTCGCTGATGAAATCCAGGTAGCCCGGCGTGTCGATGATGTTGAACTTCTTGCCCAGCCACTCCGTGTGGAGCAGCGAGGCGTGCGTGGAAATCTGCCGGTTCTTCTCGCTGTCGTGATAGTCCGACACCGTGCTCCCGGCGGCGATGCTGCCCATGCGATTGATCACCCCGCCGCACGCGAGCATGGCTTCGCTCAACATCGTTTTTCCCGAAGAGGCGTGTCCAACAATTGCGAAATTCCGAATATCTCCAGCCAGGTAGGTCTTCATAGCGTCTTACTCCGCGTGGATTAAAACTGTCAGCTTTCACGAATTATTATCCGCCTCCCCGCACCTTGGCTACATTTAGTTTGCCATTCGCGAAGCGGGGCAGGGACGTGCTCCGTCGCCGTCCGCTTGTTGACGCGGGGAGGCGGATGTGGTAGCACTCAACATCACCACCAACGCGAACACGTAGTGTCTATGAGCACAAAAGTTGTACTCGCCCTCCCGCTTCTTACCGCCTTGCTGATCCCAGCCCCCCTTTGCGGCCACGTGCTGGATAACTTCGACGACAACGTCAAAACGGACTGGCAGGACTTCACGTTCGTCCCCGGCTTCGGCATTCCCAGCGAGGCCAACGGCCAATTCCAGTTTGTGCTCCCGCCGGCAGGGCGGGCCATCTTTACAGGCAGCCGGAAAACTTCCGAGGAATTCGAGTTGAGGAATGGGCGGACCATCGAGTTCAAGGTCGACCTGGTGGAAGGAGTTGGGGCAGACAGTTTTGCGGTCCTCGCCTTCATTCCCACCACGAACGCGCTCAGCACGCTCGCCGGTTATGGCCTTTCCAAGTCCACGACTGACATCCTTCTCTCCAAAGGCATCGGAAAGTATTTTTACAACGAGAACGTCGCCCCGCCCGTCAAGAACGTTAATGTCACCCTCGTTCTTTCTCTCACCGCCAAAGACGGTACCGTGACTATCAAAGGCTCGGTCCTGGACAAAGACAACGGCAATGCCGTGCTTTGGGAACAGACCGTGACGGATACGCCGGCAGCGGACGTCTTGGCCGATGGCACCGATGATCCGGCCCCACCGTACATCACGCGGGGCCACTTCGCGCTTTTTTGCTATGAGGACAACGGGACGACCCAGACCGAGTATAAGGTGGTCTACGACAATGCCGAGACGTGCGTGTTGGATGATATGGTCCTGGACGACTTCGACGATAATACGAAGACGGCTTGGGAAGACTTCACCTTCATTCCCGGGGTGGGACTTCCGACCGAGGCGAATGGCCAATTTGCATTTAATCTTCCAAACGCGAACCGGGCCATCTTCTCGGGAAGCCGCAAGACCTCGCGCGCGTTCGATTTGCGCGAATGCGATCGCCTGCAACTCCGCGTTGACCTCGTCCATGGCGAAGGCAAGGATTCCTTCGCGGTCCTCGGGTTCATTCCCACGACGAACTCCCTTGGCACGCTCGCCGGCTATGGCTTTGCCAAATCCACCACCGACATCCTTCTCACCAAGGGCATCGGCAAATATTTCTACAACGAGAATCCGACGCCAGCGATCAAGAATGACAACGTGACGCTCGTGCTTGACCTCACGGTCTCCAACCGCGCCACTGTTTTCATCAAGGCGCAAGTCCTCGACAAAGATGCTGGCAATGCAGTCCTCTGGGAACAAACCGTCGTGGACACGCCCGATCCGGATGTGCTGGCCGACGGCACGGACGACCCGGCAACGCCTTACATTACCACCGGGCACTTCTCGCTCTTCTGCTACGAGGACTTCGATCAGAACGCCCCGCAGGCGAATTATCAGGTCATTTATGACAACGCCGCCGTGCTCGCTCCCGCTCTGGCGGCGAACCAGCCACCGCAGATCGCCGACGTCAATCCGCCCGAGACGGCCAATTTCCTGCCGCCCTCGACACAGATCACCTTCAATGCCGCTGACGATAAACCGCTGGTCAACACGGGCATCTCCGTCACCCTCAACGGCACGAACACGTTTACGTCCGCAAACGGGCTCACGATCACCGGTTCGGGCAACACGCGCGGCGTGACCCTCGGCGGGTTGCAGATTAATATCGATTACACCGCGGTGCTGCAGGTCGTTGACAGCGACAATGCCACCAACCGGGTCCTCCTCCATTTTGACACCTTCGATACCAACAACATGGTCATCGAAGTCGAAGACTATAATTTCAGCTCCGGCGGTTTCTACGACGCGCCCGTGCCGGCACCAGAAGGCAGCGGTCCGCAGGACAACTCCTACAACAACCAGCTTGGAACGCGGGACATCGATTTTACCGATACGCGTCCCTCTCCCAATTTTACCAACACCAAATATCGTTCCGGTGACCCGGTCCGCATGCAGCATACCTTGGATGTGCAGCGCCAGAAATACATCGACGCCGGAGGTGCGGCCAACAGCGTCTTCGACTACGATGTCGCAGACATCGTCTCGGGCGAATGGTTGAACTACTCGCGCTTTTTCGTGCCGGGCTCCTATCTCGTTTACTTGCGCCAATCCATGGTGAACCTTGGCCAGGGAGAGTGCGTGCTGGAAAGAGTCACGAGCGACCACGCCCTCCCGGACCAAACCACAGTGCCGCTCGGGTCTTTCCTGGGCAAGCTGAGCGGTTATCAGTATCGCAACGTGCTGTTGACCGACGCACTCGGCAATCCGGCTATCGTGCGCTTGACTGATTTTGACACCATCCGCCTGCGGCAGGCCACCACGCCCCCGGGCGATGCGGGCATTGCGCAAAACTATCTGCTGCTCGTGCCCACCGCGGATCCGGGCCTGCAACGCGCTCGCGTCGTGAGCCTCTCGCCGGCCGACGGGACAACCGTCAACACCGTCACGCCTGCCATCAACGTGACCATCCAGAATTTCGATACCTCGGTCGAGGTCGATTCCATCGTGCTGAAGCTGAACGGCAATACGGTCGCGGCCACGGCCACGGCGACCGCGTCCGGCGCCACAGTGACTTACGACATTTCCCCGCTGCCTCCCTCCGGTTCGCTCAACACGGCGCAGATTATCTTCAGGGACAATTTTAATGTCACCCAGACCAACACGTGGACCTTCACCGTGGTTTATGAGACCCTGAACCCGGTGAACCGCGTGCAAGGCGCGCCGGGCGCGCGCGGTTTTCATTTGCGCATGGTGCAGGCCCCCGCCGGCACGGCGCTCGACAACTCGCTCGCCCGTGCCGAAGATCAACTCAGGGTGCCCTCGCCCTACACGGCTTTCATGGATACCAACACCACCGTGCAGGTTATCAATCAAAACAAGTTGCTCGTTGGTTCCTCCGGCCACTTCCCTGGCGATTACGTCGTTCCGGGACTCTACGACGCAGACTCCAACGGCTTCGGCAATGGCGACAATGACTTCGTGGTCGAGATGGTCGCGTACCTCGATCTGCCGGCCGGCATCCATACCTTCGGTGCCACCACCGACGACGGCTACAAAACTTCCTCTGGCTCGCAGCTTCACGACGCCAGCTCGGAAGCGGTCATCGCCTTTCACAACGGCGGTCCGGCCAACGAAACCTTCAATTTTGTTGTGACTCAGCCCGGGCTCTATCCCTTCCGCTTCCTGTGGTACGAACGCGGCGGTTCGGCCCATGGCGAACTTTTCTCGACAAATCGGACCTCGGGTGTGCGCACGCTCATCAACGATCCGGACAGCGCGGAAGCAATCAAGGCCTACCTCGATGTGGGGCAGGCGCAAGTGCAACTCCAGACCGCGCCGGACCTGGCAGGCCCCTTCGCAGACGATCCCAATGCGGTCCATGACGCGGGCCAAAGCACGTTCCGCGTTCCTCCGAGCGGCGCCAGGCGTTTCTACCGCCTCGCCTCGACGACGCAGTATCGCATCACCTCCATCAGGCTGGTCGGCGGCAACATCGAGATCCAGTACACCACTGCGCCATAGGACGTGTGGAGAGACACGGATTCACACGAATAGGCACGAATTAGCCGCAAAGACGCGAATCGGCACAAACGAACGCTGCGGCTCTTTCCGCGGTCTGTATCAGCGTGAAGTCCATCATCCGCGGTTTTTCCGCACCCACGGAATTCCTACTGGTTCTTTTCGTTTGCTTCGGATTGACCATGGTCCACATCACGGCGTGGATAATTCATAATGTGTGGGTCGGGCACGCACCTTCTTCGGTTGAGACACGGCCTTTACAGAACGACGGCATTATCTTTTTGGCCGTCATGGAAGTAATGACACTGGCGATCGCGCTCGGCATTGGGCGCATTCGCGGATGGTCACTGGCCACGTTTGGCTTTCGTCTTTCATGGAAATGGGCCGCAGCGGGGGTGTTCCTGTTTGCCGCATTTTTTCTGCTGCAGCAAGTCATCGGATTTGTCACCCGTGAGGTATTCCACAGCGCCGTTGACTATCATCGCATCAACCAGTTGACCCTTCCCGTTATCGTGTTGATCTCGTTGATCAATCCGATTTTTGAAGAGACGATTGAGTCGGGCTACATCTTCTACGCGCTGGAGAAGCATGGCCTGTGGCTCACGGTAGTTGTGTCGGCTGGGTTCCGCGCATTCCTACACGCGACGATGGGCCTCAGCGGAGTCGTAGCAATGTTTGCGCAGGGATTGCTTTACGGGTTGTTTTACTGGCGGTGGCGCCAATTATGGCCGCTGGTGATCGCCCATGCACTGCAGATGCTATATTCACTTCTGAGGACGATGCCGTGATGACGGATTACGGGGCGCTCAGAAGGCGAAAGCCAGAACTGCAATAATGCAGATGCAGATCTAGGCTGCCATCAGGAGGACGTCCCACGGAATGCCGCGTCTGCCTGGGGATTTCCGGTGTGGTTTTCCTTTTCCATACGGCACTGGGTAGTGTCCTTACAAGACATGAAGCACGATTTTGACTGCGAGTGCGACGCCGACAATCACCCAAACGATTGTAGCGCCGATCGGCACATACCTTGCCAGGAGATAACCGATTCCGGCCGCGGCGACGAGCCCGCATAGTTTGTCGAGATAGATGACCGGCTCCCAGCTTTCGCCCTTCGCATTGGTTGTCCCATTTTTCATACCCGACCCAACATAGCAGATGTCCGCTGACGGCAATATACGAGGAATGTCGGCATACATTGGGTCTCCATGGCCATTGCGGTCGAGAAGGCAAAGTCAAAGGGTTGGATGCGTTGCGGCATCTGCTGGCAGAACACGGAATGAAGGCGGTGGGCCCAGGAAAA
>Ga0075418_10000212_pt1 | contig 57208 bp, 45 predicted proteins | sample SoiMetdeltSBSDD2_FD_81776 | JGI IMG/M metagenome (GOLD analysis project Ga0075418, IMG submission 81776) | Bulk soil microbial communities from a Populus tree surrounding site in Tennessee, USA - Soil MetaG P. deltoides SBSDD2 | ecosystem: Environmental > Terrestrial > Soil > Tree plantation...
CGGCCCTGACGCGGCGGCCCTGACGCGGCGGCCCTGACGCGGCGGCCCTGACGCGGCGGCCCTGACGCGGCGGCCCTGACGCGGCGGCCCTGACGCGGCGGCCCTACTTCGGGGAAGTAGGGCCTTCAACGGAGAACGATCGCCCTACTTCCCCGAAGTAGGGGCGACCCGCTGCGTAGGGTCGACCCGGCGGCGGGCGGTGCGGGACAGGCCGGCGATGAGGGCGGCGGCCACGACCGCGTGCAGAGCCGACAGGCTTCCGATGGCGGCGGCGTTCACCCCACCCAAGGGGCCGAGCAGCGAAAGCAGGAAGACCGCGACCGCGACGCCGATCCAGATCGGGCGGGGTCGCGTGGTATAGCGCTCGAGCAGGGCGAGCAAAGCCCAACCGGCCAGCCCCACAAAGATGGCGGTGGCGGCCACCGCCGCCGCGCCCACATGCGTGACCGAGTCGCCACTTTGGACGGCGAGGTCGACGTCGCTGACGACGTGAATGAACGTCCAGGCGACAAGCGCAGCCACGGTGGCGCCGCCCACCGCCGCGACTCTCTGGATGCGTGTGTTCCTCATGGGGCCAAGCGTCGGTCGCGCGGCGGTTTGCTCGCATCGAACCGGTGGCGGGGTGGCTACGACTTTGGTCGGTGGTGGTGGGCCGCGTCCGCGCTTAGCGTTTGCCGGGTGGCACCCAATCGGCTTGTGACCGCGGTGTCGACCGCCGCGATCGCCACCCTCACCGCCGTTGCCCTGTGGCCGTTGCCGGCCCGCGACTCCCAGGCGATGCGGTGGCTCGATGTGACCGTCGCGCTTTTGTCGGTCTTGGCGGTACCGCTCATGCTGCGCCGGCCGCTGCCCACCGGGTTGGCGTTGAGCGCGCTGGCCGCGCTCTCCCCGGCGGTGACACCGGCCGCGACCGCGGCCGCCCTCTATTCCGCGCGCTGGCGGCGTCTGCCCACGGCGGCCCTCGTGGCGGTGACGGGCGTGGCGGGCCATGCGGTGCAAGGCCTTTGGCGGCCCAACTCGGGGCTGTCCTACGGATGGTGGCTGATATTGATGACCGTCGCCTACGCCGGGCTCGTCGGCTGGGGCGCGCTGGCCCAGGCCCGGGCGGCGCTCGTCGCCTCGCTGCGGGAACGCGCCCGGCGGGCGGAGCGGGAACAGGCGCGGCGCGTCGCCGAGGCCCGGCGGGCCGAACGCACCCGCATCGCCCGCGAGATGCACGACGTTCTGGCGCACCGGCTTTCGCTCCTGGCGACCTATGCCGGGGCGCTTGAGTACCGGCCCGACGCACCGCCGGAGCGGCTCAGCGCCGCGGCGGCGGTCGTCCGGGAGGGCGTGCATCAGGCGCTCAACGAGCTACGCGAGGTGGTGACGCTGCTTCGCGAGGACGACGGTCAGAAAGAGCTTGGTGTCGCCGATATCGCCGCGCTGGTCGAGCAGTCGCGGGCGGCCGGGCTTGAGGTGACGCTTGACGATCGCGCGGGGGAGCTTCCGGGATCGGTGGCCCGCACGGCCTATCGCGTGGTGCAGGAGGCGCTGACCAACGCGCGCAAGCACGCCGCCGGCCAGCCGGTGAGGGTCGGCCTGGACGGGACCCCGGGCGACCGGCTGCGGATCGAGGTCGGCAATCCGTTGAGCGGCAAGGAATCCGAGACTCCGGGGGCGGGGCTGGGCCTGATCGGGCTGGCCGAGCGGGTCCATCTCGCCGGGGGCGAACTTGCCCACGAGCGGACCGCGGGCGAGTTCCGGGTCAGCGCTTGGATACCGTGGAACTGATGGATGGCGAAATACGTGTAGTGATCGTCGACGACGACGCGCTCGTGCGGGCCGGGCTCACGATGATGCTCGACGGCGCGCGCGGCATCAAGGTCGTCGGCGAGGCCAAGGACGGCGCCGAGGTACCCGCGGTGCTCGACGCCCACACCGCTGACGTGGTGCTGATGGATCTGCACATGCCCGGCGTTGACGGCATAACGGCCACCGCCCGGGTGCGTGCGCGCCGCCACCCGCCGCGGGTGCTCGTGCTGACCACTTTCGACACCGACGAGCACGTGGTCCGGGCGCTTCGGGCCGGGGCGAGCGGATTCCTGCTCAAGGACACCCCGCCGGAGCGGATCGTCGAGGCCATCGTCAAAGTCGTAGCGGGAGAACCGATGCTCTCGCCCGCGATCACCCGCCGGCTGATGGAGCGGGCGGTGTCCGAGTCCGGCTCGGCGCAGCGAGCGCGAGAAGCGTTGGCCGCGTTGAGCCCCAGGGAACGCGATGTCGCCCTGGCCGTCGCGAAAGGACAGTCCAATGCGGAGATCGCGGCCGGCCTCTCGATGACCGTGGCCACGGTGAAGGCGCACCTGTCGCACATCTTCGTCAAGCTCGGGGTCGAGAACCGTACCCAAATAGCATTGATGGCGCACGATGCCAGGCTGCTGGGCTGACAAAGATTCACCCCAAGTTCTCTTTTCCTTGGTACCGGTGAGCGCCGCCCCGGACTTTGCCTAGGACTCATGACCTTACCTGTCAATCGACGTGACCTGCTACGCGCCGGAGCCATTGGCGGCCTTGGCATCGCCATCGTCGGCAGTGTCGAGGCGATCGCGGGTCCGGCGGCGGCCCACGCTCCGGCCGCGGGATACGGCGCGCTGGTGCCCGACCCGGCCGGACTGCTGGCCCTCCCTCCCGGTTTCTCCTACAAGATCGTGTCGCAGGCGGGGCGACCCTGCTCGAGACGGGCCAGCCGACCCCCGGCGACCCGGACGGGACGGGATTCTTCCGGCACGGCAACGGCTGGACGCTGGTCAACAACCACGAGATCGGTGGCTCCGAGCAATTCGGAGTGCCGGCGCTGCCCGGGCTGGTCTATGACCGGGGTGCACGGGGCACACTTCGACGATCTACCTGACCGAAGACGCCGGAAACCCGAACGGCCTGTGGTTCCGGTGGGTCCCGCCGCGCCACTTCAAGGGCAAGAAGGGCGGCCTGCGCGAGCTGGCCCTCGGCCCGGATGGTGACACGGCCGGCTCGTTGCAGGCCATGGCCGCCTTTGACGGCGACACCCACATCCCCGACCTGGCCATGGCGACCGCGCCGGGCACCAGGTACAAGGTGCGGTGGGTGGATGTGCCCGACCGTCAGGGCCTGGCCCTGTCGGTACGCAAGCAGTTCACCAACGACCAGATCACCCGCAGCCGCAAGTTCGAGGGCTCCTGGTGGGGCGACGGCACGCCATGATCCCGCAATTTGCCCGGCAATAGCCCTGTTGTCGCGGCCAAAGCCCGGCATTTGCCTGGCAAATTGCGGGATCATGAGCGGGATCGTGAGGGGCTGTTCCACGATGTGGGACAGCCCCTGGTGCTTGTGTGAGCCGCGTCATACTCTGGGACATCCGACTGGGTCAAGCGTCCCAGACAGTTGACCAGGAGGGTTGAAGCGCGTGCGGATGGCGGCCTTGGAGCGGCGGGAGCGCTTGGTGGAGGCGGCGTTGCGGGTCATCGCGCGCGAGGGGGTCGCCGCCGCGACCACCCGGGCCATCGTCGCCGAGGCGGGCATGCCGCTGGCGAGCTTCCACTACGTGTTCCACTCCCGCGACGAGTTGATCTCCGACCTGATCCGGTACGTGGTGGACAACGAGGCGCTGGCCGCTCAGGCGGCGCTGAGCATCGAGGCCGACCTGCGCACGACGATCCGCAATGGGTTCCAGGCATTCATGGACCTCGTCGCCAGCGATCCGCTGCGCGAGCAGGCGATGCTGGAGCTGACGCAGTACGCGCTGCGTACCCCGGAGCTGGGCGACTCGGCCCGGCTGCAATACGACAGCTACTACCGCGCCGCGTCCGGCATCCTCGAGGCGGTGGCGGGACAGCTTGGTATCCAATGGAAGCGGCCGATCCCGGAGATGGCCCGGATCCTCATCACGTTCACCGACGGGCTGACGATGGGGTGGCTGGTGGACCGGGACATGGCCGCCACTGAACGCGTTATCGACTTCGCGGCGGACGCGCTGGCCGCGTTGGCCTCGCCTGGGGAGGGCTCATGACGGACGTGGTGGAAGTTCAGGTGGAAAGGGGCTTCGCCGATCCGGCGCGGCGGGTCACGGGTGGATGGATAGCGCTGTTCGCGACCGCCTGGCTGGGGATCTGGATGGCCCAGCTGACCCCGGTCCAACTGTTGCTGCCCGTACAGGTCGAGGCGCGCATCGTCGCCACCGCTTGGCAGGACAAGGTGGTCGCGTTCGGGATCATCTCCGGTATCGCGGGCCTCTTCGCGCTCGTGGCTTACCCGTTGACCGGGCTGCTGTCGGACCGGACGACGGGCCGGTTCGGGCGGCGGCGGCCGTGGATCGCCGCCGGGACCGCGCTTTTCGCCGCCTCGCTGGTCCTTTTAGGACAGCAGAGCACGATGGTCGGGATTGGAGTGTGGTGGACCACGACGCTCGTAGGCTTCTGCGTACTCACCGCGGCGCTGACCGCCACGATCTCGGACCAGGTTCCGGTGGACCAGCGCGGCTTCGTGTCCGGTTGGATCTCGGCGCCGCAGGCGGTCGGGACGATCCTTGGCATCCTTCTAGTCAGCCTGCTGGCTTTGGGGCAGGCGGCCGGGTACCGGATAATGGCTTTGTTGTTGGTCATCCTGGTGACGCCCTTCGTGATCTGGATGCCCGACGAGCCGGTGTCGCAGGTGCGCCCGCACACCGGTTTCTGGATCAGCCCCAGGCGTTTCCCGGATTTCGGGTGGACGCTGCTGAGCCGGGTGTTGGTGAATCTGGGCAACGCCTTCGGCACCACGCTGCTGTTCTATTTCCTCGAGGACCACCTGAAGGTGGCCGACGCCGAGGCGGCGATCCTGGAGTTGACGCTCATCTACATGTTCTTCGTCGTAGCCGCGTCCCTGTTGCTGGGCAAGCTCTCCGACCGCACCGGGCGGCGCAAGGCGTTCGTGTGGCTGGCGGCCGGCCTGCAGGGGATCGCCGCGCTGCTGCTGGCCTTTATCCCGCAGTACGGCGTGGCGATGCTGGGCGCGACGTTGCTGGGCTTGGGTTATGGCTGCTTCCTGTCGGTGGACCAGGCGCTAGCGACGCAGGTGCTGCCCGATCCGGCCACGCGCGGTAAGGATCTGGGCATCATGAACATCGCGACCGCTGTGCCGCAAGCGATCGCGCCGCTGCTGGGCGCGATGGTCGTGGCCTACCTGGGCGGCTTCGGCATGCTTTATCTGGTGGCCGGCGTGACGTCGCTGATCGGGGCGGCGGCCGTGCTGCCGATCAGGCAGGTGAGGTGAGGCTGGATGAAACTGAGGGCGGTCACGCGGTTCGGGGCCGAGGGGTTCTGGTCCAGATTGGATGGTGCCACCGCCCACCTCGACCCGGTGTTCGCCGTGGTTGACCTGGAAGCCTTGTCATACAATGCTTTTGATCTGGTACGGCGAGCGGCCGGCAAACCCATCCGGATCGCCACCAAGTCGGTGCGCTGCCGGGCCGTGGTGGAGGCGATGCTGGCGACGCCGGGCTACAAGGGTGTGCTGGCCTATACGCTCGCCGAGGGCCTGTGGCTGGCCGAGACGCTGGACGATGTCGTGGTGGGCTATCCCAGCGTGGATAGGGCTTCATTTAAGGCGTTGGCCGGGTCGGGAGAGCTGGCCGGCCGGGTCACGGTGATGGTGGACTCGGTGGAGCAGCTCGATCTCATCGATTCCGTGGTGCCGCCGGGCCGGCGTGAGGCGATCAGGGTGGCGATGGAGCTTGACTCGTCGTGGGACTCGCCGGTGCTGGGGCACGTGGGGGTGTGGCGGTCGCCGATCCACAGCGCTTCGCAGGCAAGGGATCTGGCCCGTGTGATCGCGGGCCGTCCGGGATTCCGGTTGGTGGGCTTGATGGGCTACGAGGCGCAGGTGGCCGGGGTGGGCAACGCGCCGGCCGGGAAACCGTTGCTGGGCCTGATGGTGAGGCGGATCCAGCGGGCGTCGATGAGTGAGCTCTACGAGAGGCGCTCGTTGGCGGTCCAGGCGGTGCGTGAGGTCGCCGAGCTGGAGTTCGTGAACGGTGGCGGGACAGGGAGTCTGGAGGCGACGGCGGCGGACGGGTCGGTGACCGAGATCGCGGCCGGCTCCGGGTTGTTCGGGCCGCACCTGTTCGACAGTTACCGGCACTTCCGGCCCGCGCCCGCGGCGGCGTTCGTGTTGCCGGTGGTGCGCAAGCCGGCGGTGGACAAGGCGACCCTGTTGGGTGGCGGGTGGATCGCCTCCGGCCCGCCGGGCCCAGACAGGCTACCACAGTTGGTGTGGCCCAAGGGTTTGCGGATGGTGCCGCGGGAGATGGCGGGCGAGGTGCAGACGCCGGTGCTGGGCGCCTCTTCCTTAAAGGTCGGCGATCGGGTGTGGGCGCGGCACACCAAGGCCGGGGAGCTCAGCGAGCACGCCAACGAGTTGTATGTGGTGGACGGCGACTCGGTGAGCGAGGTCGTGCCGACGTATCGCGGGGAAGGAAAGGCGTTCCTGTGAGCGAACTATGGAGCAACTGGGGGCGTAACGAGAGCGTCCGCCCGGTGCGGGTGCGGCGGCCTTCGTCGGTCGAGGAGGTCGCATCCATTGTGGAGGGTGCGCGCCGGGACGGCTTGCGGGTCAAGGCGGTCGGGGCCGGGCACTCGTTCACCGGCATCGCGGTGGCCCCGGGCGTACAGCTGGAGCTTTCGAGGCTGTCGGGTGTGCACGCGGTACAAGGAAATCTGGTGAGGTTGGGCGCCGGGACGCACCTGAATCAGCTGCCGGCGCTGCTGGGCTCGCTGGGGCTGGCGATGGAGAACCTGGGCGACATCGACGCTCAGACCATCGCCGGGGCGACCTCGACGGGCACCCACGGGACCGGCGCCGGGTTCCGGGGGCTGGCGGCCCAGATCGCGGCCCTGACCCTGGTGACGGCCGACGGCGCCGTGGTGGAGGTGTCGCGGGGATCCGAGCTGTTCCAGGCGGCCCGGCTGGGGCTGGGCGCGCTCGGGGTGATCGTCGACGTGACGCTGGAGTGCGTGCAGGCGTTCAAACTGCACGCGGTGGAGCGGCCGGAGCCGCTGGAAGCGGTACTGGAGTCCTATGTGGACAGGTGCCTGTCCGCGGATCATTTCGAGTTCTACTGGTTTCCGCATACGAAAGTGGCGTTGACGAAGACCAATACGAGACTTCCGGTGGAGGCACCGAGCCGGCCGCTGGGCGGTTTCAAGCGGTGGTTCGACGACTCGTTCATGGCCAACACGGTTTTCGCCGGGGTGTGTACCATCGGCAAAGCGATCCCCACCGCGATCCCCGGGATCAATCGCTTGGCGGCCAAGCTGACCGGGGATCGGGAGTTCACCGACGTGTCGACCTCGGTCTTCACCACGCAGCGGCGGGTGCGTTTCCGGGAGATGGAGTATGCGTTGCCGCGTGAGGCGATCACGGACGCGTTGCGCGACATCGAGCGGCTGATCGTGACGCGCGGGTGGCGCATCTCCTTCCCGCTGGAGGTGCGGGTGTCCGCGCCCGACGACCTGTGGCTGTCGACGGCGCACGGGCGTGAGACCGGGTACATTGCCGTGCATCGCTATTACCGCGAGGACTACCGCGAGTACTTCCGCGGCGTGGAGGAGATCTTCCGCGCCTACCGCGGGCGGCCGCACTGGGGGAAGATCCACACTCTGGACGCTTCCGGGTTGCGTCAGCTGTACCCGCGGTTCGACGACTTCCTGACAGTGCGGGGAAAGCTGGACCCGCAAGGACTTTTCGGCAACGAGTACCTCGATCGTGTGCTCGGGTCGTCGGGTTAGTCACTGACACGCGGTCCGCCAGCTCGCCGCCGACCTGAGCCTGGCGGCCGGCACCGTCGCCCGCGCCTACGCTTTACTGGAGGCGGCCGAACTGGTGATCACCAGGCGTGGGGACGGAACCGTTGTGGCGCAAGTCAAACCACCTACGGCCGCGCAGATCGAGGCCCGGCTCGACGAGCACGCCACCGCATACGCGCGCGCCGCCCGAAGCCTCGGCGCCGACACCACCCAGGCCCTCGACGCCGTCCGCCGAGCGTTCGAGGGCGCCGGGAGGCAGCATTTTCGGGGATAATGCTGCCTCAAACGATCATGGGCGGGCTTGGGGTGCGGGGCGAGAGGGGGCTAGATCAGGCGGACGGGTAGGTGGGCCAGGCCGCGAAGGAGCATGCCGGGTCGCCAGGCGGGGGGCTCATCTGGTACCCCCAAGGCAATTTCGGGAAACGCGGAGAGCAAGCCTTCGATGGCGATCTTTCCCTCCATCCGGGCCAGGGGCGCCCCGAGGCAGAAGTGAGCGCCGTGCCCGAAGGCGAGATGCTGGGCGGCATCGGTCCGGGTGAGGTCGAGACTGTCCGGGTCGTCGAAGACCGTGCCGTCGCGGTTGGCCGCCATCAGCCCGACGAAGACCACGCTGCCGGCGGGAATCGTGGTGTCGCCGAAGGTTATCTCGTCGACGGCGATGCGTATCGTGGTGGTCTTGACCGGGCTTTCGAAGCGTAGCACCTCCTCGATCGCGGCCGGGATCAGGTCGGGATCGGAGCGTAGCGCGGCCAGCCGGTCCGGGTGGCGCAGCAACAGCAGCATCGCGTTGCCGATGAGGTTGACCGTGGTTTCGTGACCGGCCACCAGCAGCAGGAACACCAGTGAGGTCAGCTCGTCCTGGTCGAGCCGGTCGCCGGCGTCGCTGGCCTGGATCAGACCGCTCAGCAGCGCGTGGTCCGGCTCGGAACGCTTGCGCGCCACCAGGTCCTGGACGTAGGCAAGCATCGAGGCGGAGGCATGCTTGGACTCCTCGGAACGGGCCAGGAATTCATTGACCAGGATGTTGGACCATCCCCGGAACTCTTCGCGGTCGATCATGGGTACGCCGATGAGTTCGCAGATGACTTGGAACGGCAACGGAAAAGCGTAGTCGTCGATGAGGTCGGCCGACTCCTTGCCGCGCAGGCCGTCGATGAGCGAGTCGGAGATCTCCTGAACTCGGGGGCGTAGCGCGTCGATGCGCCGCGGGGTGAACTCGAGCGAGATGAGGCGGCGCAGCCGTGAGTGGTCGGCGCCGTCGAAGTTGAGCATATGCTTGCTGAGCCCCGGCTTGACCATCGCCTGCGGCAAGAGGTTGCTCGTGGGCGCCTTGGCCAACCGGGGGTCGGTCAGGGCGCGTTTGGCGTCCTCGTGGTGAATGATGAGGTACCCGGTCGCGCCGGACGCGCCCAAAGGTATCTGGGCGACCCGCCCGGCCTGGCGCATCATCGCGAACACGGCATGCGGATCGGTGGTCATGACATCGTGGCCCTGTCCCATTTGGACAGCCTACTAAAGGACGCCCTCGGCGCGACCCCGCCAGCCGCCCAGGATCGGCCCGGGATCGGCCTCCAGCACCCGTTCGACCAGGGCGGCATAGACGTCCCGGAAGTCCAGACCGAATTTGAGGTCGCCGTTGTCGAGGTCGGTCAGGCTGGGCTGGTCGCCGTGCAGGCCGCCCTTCACCCCTTCGCCGATGAGGAACAGGTTCGAGGCCGTGCCGTGGTCCGTGCCGTCCGACGCGTTGGCCTTGACCCGCCGCCCGAACTCCGAGTAGATCAGCATGACCACCTTGGTGTCCACTTTGGACATGCGTTTCCAGAAGGATCCGATCGCCTTGTCCAGGATGCCAAGCAGCGCCTGGTGCGGCTCCTTCTCGTCGGCGTGGGTGTCGAACCCACCCAGCGACACCGAGAACACCCGAGTCGCCGCCTTGGCCTCGATGCACTGCGCCACCAGGTCGAGCTGCTCGGCCAGCGCGGTCTGCCCGCCCGTGCCCGTCCCGCCTGGCGCCGGCTCATCCGGTGTGGAATCCGCGGCCTCCTTGACGTCGCGGATCATCTCGTCGACCCGGACCAGATCGGTGAAGCAGTGGCAGGCCCGGGCCAGCAGCGGTGAAGCGCCTTGCGCGCCTTGGCCCAGCGCGGTCAGCGTCTCGGCCTTGATACCCACCGGCAGCTTCATTTCTCGAAGTCCTACCACGGCTCCCGCGCTCGAAGCCCCGGCCAGCAACGGCGGCAGCACGTTCTCGAACGACACCGCCAGGCGCGGGTCGCCCCCGGCCCGGTCGAGCCAGCGGCCAAGCCAACCCGTGGTGCCGGGCCGCTCCGGCTGGGCGGTGTGCCAGATGTCCATCGATCTGAAGTGGCTGCGATCGGGCTTGGGATAGCCCACCCCGCGCACCACCGCCAGCCGCCCGGCGCCGAACAGGCCGTGCATCTCCTTCAGCGCCGGGTTGAGGCCGGTCGCGTCATCGAGCCGCAACACCTCCGACCCTTGGTACGCAAGCTCCGGCCGCGCGCTCCGGTAGGCCGGATCCGCGTGCGGGATCACGGTGTTCAGACCGTCGTTGCCGCCGTAAAGCGTCACCACCACAAGGGTTCCCGCCGCCTCCGGCCGATCCCCCGAGGTGGCCAGGATGTCGCGCAGCGTGAGGGCGGTGGCTCCGGCGGCGAGCGCCGCCCCGCCCACCACGCCACTCGCGATGAGAAACTTGCGCCGGGTCAACGTGTCCATGACTCTTACCCCTCACGACACCATGTACTCGGGGCTGGCCAGCCCCATGGTCAGAAGCCGGTGCGGCACCTTGAGGGGCGCGAGCACCTTGCGGGTAGCCTCGCTCCACCCGTCCACCACGAGCAGGCGCGCCAGCGCCTCCGGCCGCCCCGCCTCCGGCGCCGCCGCCAGCCGGTCGACGACCGCCGCCGACGCGTTGACCGCCAACGACTGCGCCAGGCGCAGCTTGGTCTGCAACGCGAAGGTGGTCAGCCAGGCCGCACCCGAGGGCCAGCCGCCGACACTGGGCGGCCGCAGCGGCACCTGGTCGAGCGCGTTCAACGCCCGCACCACCTCACCCTGCCGGTCCGCGTTCACCTCGAGCTGCCGGACCGCACCAACCAACCACTCCACCGGCTGCTTCACCAGCTGCCCGCGCGTGGCGGCGAACGCCGGATCGCTGAACATGGCCCGGGCCATGGCGGTCACGTCGCGGCCCGAACCATAGGCGCTGACCATCCGCTGGGCGGCCTCAGCGGGTACCACATCGCCCTGAGCGAACCGGAACCACAGCCTTGACGCCAGAAAACGCGGCGAGACTGGTTGTGCGACAAGCAAGTCCGCCAAGCCGTCGGCGTCGAACCGGCCGGTGCGCCCCAAAATGGTCTTTTCCGCGTCGTCGAACCGCTTCGGCTCCAGCCTGACCTGCCCGGTCGTGCGCTCCAGCGTCCAGCCGGTCAGCGCCCGCGCCGCGGCCTTCACGTCATTTTCGGTGTACCCGCCGCCGATGCCGAGCGTGAACAGCTCCATCAGCTCCCGGGCCAGGTTCTCGTTGGGGGCCTCGCGGGTGTTGCGCTGCCCGTCCAGCCAGATGATCAGCGCCGGGTCGCGCAGCATCGCCTTGACCAGCGCGCCGAAGTCACCCCGGCCGAGGGTCCGGAAAGTGTTGAGCTGCTTGAGCATCAGCTGGGCCGAGTCCACCTTCTGCACGCTGGTCGCCCAGTGCCCGTGCCAGAAGAAGACCAGCTTCTCGCTGAACTGGTGCTTGGCTGTGGCCATGCGCCGCAACCACCAGGCCGTGAGCTGCTGCACCTGCTCATTGCGCGCCTTGCGCGCCGCCTGGCGCTCCTCCCGCGACGAGTTCCGGTTGATCGCCGTAAAGGGATCCGGCCCCAGGGCCGGCAGCCCGAGCGGATCCTCCCCGCCGGGCGCCACCAGCGCTTCTACCGTCGCGGCGAAGCCGGCCTTCTCGGCGGCGTCGACCTCCTGCGCGGTGGGCCCGAATGTCGCCCGGCGCAGTAGATGGGCAAACCTCTCCCGTTCGGCCATGGATGGGACACTATACGCCGCTCGTAAGAACAGGGTAAGAATTGCCCACCGTGTCGGGTTAGAGCTTCAGCGCCGCCGCCGGTGATCGTCGCGCTTGTGAGTGTAGAAAAGTGCCTCGGATCTACATCCAGACGCGCAACGATCATGGCCGGGCGAAAATAGACGGCTGGGGACGCGCCGCCGTGCCACACTGGCCTCGTGATCCGGTCCTACGTGGTCAACATGTTCCCTTACCCCTCAGGCGACCTGCACATGGGCCACGCCGAGGTGTACCCGATGAGCGACGCCATCGCCCGCTACCTCCGCATGCGCGGCGTCGACGTGCTCCACCCCATCGGCTGGGACAGTTTCGGGTTGCCGGCGGAGAACGCCGCGTTCAAGCGCAACCTCGACCCTCGTGAGTGGACATACGCCAACATCGCCACCCAGGCCGAGTCGTTCCGCCGGCTCGGGATCGCCTTCGACTGGCAGACCCGCCTGCACACCTCCGACCCGGAGTACTACCGCTGGAACCAGTGGCTTTTCCTGCGGCTGTTCGAGAAGGGTCTGGCCTACCGCAAGGCGGCGGCGGTCAACTGGTGTCCCGAGGACAAGACCGTGCTCGCCAACGAGCAGGTCATCGCCGGGGCCTGCGAGCGTTGCGGCGCAACGGTCATCCAGCGCCCGCTGACCCAGTGGTTCTTCCGCACGACCGCCTATGCCCAGCGCATGCTCGACGACATGGCGCAGTTGGAAGGCAACTGGCCCGACGAGATCCTTGCCATGCAGCGCAACTGGATCGGCCGTTCCACCGGGGCCTGGATCGACTTCGCGATCGAAGGCGTCGAGGGCGAGCCCGTGCGCGTGTTCACCACCCGCCCCGACACGCTTTTCGGTGCGACCTTCTTCGTCGTGGCCGTCGACTCCCCGCTGGCCGGCAAGCTTTGCGCGCCTTCCCGGCGCGGCGCGCTGGAGGAGTACAAGCGGCGGGCCGCCAGCGCTACGGAGATCGAGCGGCTGGCCACCGACCGCCCCAAAACCGGTGTCAGCCTTGGCCGTCACGCCGTCAACCCGATCAACGGCGAGCGCATCCCGGTCTTCGCGGCCGACTATGTGCTGCCCGGCTACGGCACGGGCGCGATCATGGCGGTTCCGGCGCACGACCGGCGCGATTACGATTTCGCGATTTTTCATGGGGTACCCGTAAAGCCCGTCATCGAAGGGGGAAGGCTGATCAACTCCGGTCCGTTCGATGGACTGTCCGAAGTGGATGGATCCCGCGCCATCATCGACCGGCTCGGGGAGATCGGAGCCGGTGAGGAGGCCGTCACCTATCGCCTGCGCGACTGGCTGCTGTCGCGGCAACGCTACTGGGGCACACCGATCCCGATCGTGCACTGCGACGGCTGCGGGCTGGTTCCCGTGCCCGACAACCAGCTTCCGGTGCGGCTGCCCGAATCCGGTTACGAGCTCCGGCCGGAGGGAGGACTGTCCCCATTGGAGAGTGCGCGGGAGTGGGTCAAGGTTGACTGCCCCAAGTGCGGCAACCACAATGCCCGGCGCGACACCGACACCATGGACACGTTCGTCGACTCCTCATGGTATTTCCTGCGTTACCCCAATCCCCACTACGAGGACGGGCCGTTCGATCCGGCCGGGGTGGCGCGGTGGCTGCCCGTCGACGAGTACATCGGCGGCAAGGAGCACGCCACCGGCCATCTGATGTACGCCCGCTTCATGACCAAGGCCCTCTACGACCTGGGCATGGTTCCGTTCGTCGAGCCGTTCACCCGCTTGACCAACCAGGGCCAGGTCATCATGAACGGCAAGGCGATGAGCAAGACCCTGGGCAACCTCGTCAACCTCCAGGAGCAGATGGCTCTCTACGGCCCCGACGCCGTGAGGGTGACGATGCTCTTCGCCGGCCCGCCCGAGGACGACATCGACTGGGCCGAGGTCTCGCCCACCGGCTCGGTCAAGTGGCTTTCCCGCGTGTCCCGCCTCGCCGCCGACCTGCCAGGGCATGGCCTGGAGGAGCCGGACCCGCAGGTGCGTCGCGGTATCCATCGCCTCATCGCCGACTGCACCGCGGCGATCGAGGGCAAGCGCTTCAACGTGGCGATCGCGGCGCTGATGAAGCTGACCAACCTGCTGCGCAAGGCGGATCCGGCCCCGCGTGAGGGCGTGGACGCCCTCGTGCGCATGGTCTCGTGCTTCGCCCCGTTCACCGCCGGCGAGGCCTGGCGGCGCCTGGGCCACGAGGACCCGGTCGCGGCCGCCCGCTGGCCCGACGCCGACCCGGCGCTGCTGGTCGAGGAGGCCGTCACCTGTGTGGTACAGGTCAACGGCAAGGTTCGCGACCGCCTCGAGGTGCCGCCGGGCATCTCCGAGGATGAACTGCGCGAACTGGTGCTGGCCCTGCCCCGGTTCCGCGGCGCCGGCATCCGGAAGGTGATCGTCCGCCCACCCCAATTGGTGAGCCTCGTCCTTCAGCCATGATCCCGCAATTTGCCTGGCAATAGACCTCTTGCACGCCGTCGAAGAGGGCTATTGCCAGGCAAATTGCGGGATCTAGGAGAGGTCGTGGATGAGTAGAGCGATCTGGACCCGGTTGGTCAGATCGAGCTTGGTCAGGATCCGGGACACGTGACCCTTGACCGTGGCGGTGCTCATCCGCAGCCGCTCGCCGATCTCGGCGTTGGTCAGGCCCTGCCCGACGAGGTCGGCCACCTGGCGCTCGCTGGCGCTCAGCTTCTCCAGCGAGCGCCCGGCCCGATGGCGGCGCGGGTCGGGATCCGGCTCGGCGGCGATGCTCATCACCCGGCGCAGCACATCCGGTGACAGCATAGGCTCGCCGGAGGCGACCTGGCGGATGGCGTCCGCGATCCGGTCAGGCGGGGTGTGCTTGAGCAGGAAGCCGCTTGCACCGACGCGCATCGCCCGGCGGATGTGGGCGTCGGTGTCGAAGGTGGTCAGCACGATCACCTCCGGGGGATCGCTCATGGCGCGCAGCCTTTCCGTGGCGGTGAGGCCGTCGGTGCGCGGCATGCGGATGTCCATCAGCACCACCCGGGGCGTGTGCCGGCGCACCGCCTCGACCGCCTCGTCGCCGTCACCGGCCACCCCGACCACGTCCAGGTCCTCGTATTCGCGCAGCATCATGGTCAGGCCGGTGCGCACCAGCGGATCGTCGTCGACGATGAGCACGCGGATCATGACTGGGATGGTATCCACGCATGCAACCGGAAGCGGCCGTTCGGGGTACCCCCGAAAGAAAGCCGGCCACCCAGAAGGGTCATCCGTTCCCGCAGACCGGCCAGGCCGGCGCCGGCGCCCGGCACCGCGGCGGCGCCCTCGGCGAGTGCGTTGCTCAGCTCCACCTCCACGCCGCCGTTGGCCGATAGTCGCAAGTGGACGGTCTCTCCGGGCGCGTGTTTGCGCGCGTTGGTCAACCCTTCCTGTATCACCCGGTAGAGGTGACGCCCGATGTTGTCGGACACCACGCCAAGTTCCCCCTCGACGGAAACACAGGTCCCGGCCCGGCGCGACTCCTCAAGCAGCGCCGGCAGATCTGCCAGTGTCGGTTGTGGACTGTCAAGCTCGGCCGCGGACGGGTCGCGCGCCACCCAGATCACCTGTCGCAGCTCCTCGAGCGCGGCGAACGCGCCCTGCCGGATCACCTCCGCCGCCTCGCGTTCCTCGGGTGGGGCGCTCTTGCGCACCCCCAATGCCCCGGCGTAGACGGCAAGCAGCGAAAGGCGATGGGCCAGCACGTCGTGCAGCTCGCGGGCGATGCGTTCCCGCTCGGCGTTTCTGGCCTCCTCCAACCGCTTCCCGGCCTCCGCGCGCTCCCGCTCCTGGGCGGCGAGCTGGAACCGCCGCTCCGAACGCACCAACCACCCGGAGGCCACCATGGTGGCATCGAGGGCTATCAGTGCGATGAGGCCGTCCCAAACCAACTCTCCGTCGGCGAGCGTGAAAATGCCCAGCAGCAGCCCGGCGTGTACGAGCACGAGGGTGGCGGCCGTGCGGCGCGACCGGTAAAGCGCTACGGCCGACATCGCCACGGCGGTCGCGCCCATCGCCGAGGAGGAGAGCAGGATCACCGGTATCAGGGTGACCGCGACCCCGATCGGCCAGCGGCGCCGCAACAGCAGCGCCGCGCAGGCCAGCGCGCCGACGGCGAGGTCGAACCCGATCCGCGCCGCGCCCGGATCCTCGGTGGACAGGAGGTCCCAGAAGAACAGCCCGCCCAGCGCCGCCGCCAGCAGTATCAGCCCGGCATCACTCCGTTTGGGCATAGCAGGCAGGTTACGGCCTCCCGGCCCCCGGCCGCGACGGCCATCGGACGCTCGTCACCGCGACTTTGGTCGCAGCTGCCCGGGCGGCATGGCCGTCGCGGCACCGCCCCTTCACCTCGAGGCTGGGGACATGCTTGCGTTGGCACTCATCGTGCTCTCCCCGCTTTACGCCGAATCGTTGTCCTCCTACGACAACACCACCGGCCGGCCGCTGACCCTCCTGTTTGGACTGCTCTTTCTCGGCCCGCTCTACGGCTGCCCGGCGCTGCTGATGCGCGAGTCAGCCCGCCGGCTCGGGCTGGGCTGGCCGAGCATTCTGTTGATGGCGGCGGCCTTCGGCATCACCCAAGCGGCGGTCATCGACCAATCGGTATTCAACAGCGCCTATCGCGACATTGACTATTGGGACGAAGGACGGCTGCCCACGCTCATCCAGGCGCTGGACTTCGCACCGGCTATGGCTCTGTCCTTTGTGGTCGGTCACGTCGTGTGGAGCTTCGCCGCGCCGATCGCCGTCATCGAGTCGCTCGCCGGCCCGCGCGCGTTGCGGCCCTGGGTCCGCAAGCGCTGGCTGGCCGTGCCCGCGGTGCTCTATCTGGCGGCGGCCTGGCTGATCAACAAGGACACCCGCGAGACCGAGATCGACCTGGCCACGACCGCGCAGTGGGGCACCTCGCTTCTCGTGGCCCTAGCGCTGATCGCGGGGGCCTTGGCGCTCAAGCGGAGGGTCGCTGTGCCACGCAAGCCGCCGGCTTTGTGGGTGGTTTTCTTTCTCAGCCTTGGTACCGCGACAGGTTACCTTTTGCTCCCGCAGACCTGGCCCGGATTCCTTGGCTGCGTAACGCTTCTCGGTGCGGTGGCGGTGGTTCTGCTTCGGGTGGGCCGCGGCTTTACCCAGCGGCATGTGCTCGCCGTCGCCGCTGGCCCGGTGATTTCCATGGCGCTGTTCGCTTTCCTCATCACACCGCCGGGCGACGTGGCACCGGCCCAGAAATACGCCCACAACGCGGTGTTCCTGGTGGGTTCCGTGACGCTTCTCTACTGGGCCTGGCGCCGGGCCGGCGCTACTCGGCCGGTTGCGGCACCAGCAGCGGACCTCGGCGCCCCAGAACCCATACGGTGAGCGCGAAACAGCACAGGAGGATGCCGGCGAGGACGATCGCGGTCCAGCCGCCCGCCGCCCACAGGACGGTGGCCACGGCCGACCCGGTCGCACCGCCGGCGAAAGTGCCTGTGATGTAAGCGGTGTTGAGCCGGCTGCGGGCCTCGGGCGAGACGGCGAGTATCCGCGACTTGTTGAGGATCGTCTGGCCCTGCAACGCGACATCCAGGGCGACGACCACGGCGATGACCGCGAGCGCGGAGCCGCCCGCGAACCCCGCGAGGACAAAGGCGAGCAGGGCCAGCACCCACAGCGCCCCGGTGGCCGGGAGGGACCAGCCGCGGTCGTACAGGCGCCCGAAGCGTTGCACCGCCACCGCCCCGGCGAGACCGGCCAACCCGAACAGCCCGATCACCGGGGCGGGGTAGTGGAACGGCGGCCCGCTGAGCAGGAAGGTGAGCGCGGTCCAGAACATGCTGAACGCGCCGAAGCCCGCCGCCGCGATCACAATCGTCCACCTCACCGCGCGTTCCCGCACCACCACCCGGACGACCGAGGCGAGCAGCGCCGGATAGGGCATGCGGGTCCTGGGCGGCAGCTTGGGAATCGCGCGGTGGAGCTGGACGGCCATCACGGCGGAGACGGCGGCGGCCAGCCCGAAGATGGCCCGCCATCCCGCGACGCCCGCCACGAAACCGCTGACCGTCCGCCCCGCGAGCACGCCGGCGAGGATGCCCGAGGACACGATGCCGACCACTTGTCCGCGCTCGGCGTCGCCGGCGAGGTCACCGGCGAGCGGGACGAGGATCTGCCCCGACACGGTGGTCAACCCGAGCACGGCGATCGCCGGCAGCAGCACGCCCATCGACGGCGCGATGGCGCACAGCACAAGGGCGGCGGCCGAGCACAGCATCATCACCGGGATCAGCCGCCGCCGGTCGAGCACATCGCCCAGGGGCACGAACAGCAGGATGCCCGCGGCGTAACCGATCTGGGTGGCGGTCACCAGCCGCCCGGCCGAGGCGAGGGAGGTGTGCAGGCCGCCGGCGATGAGGTCGAGCAGCGGCTGCGCCAGGTAGAGGTTGGCGACGGCGACGCCCGCGGCGACGGCGAACAGGACAGTCGGCAGCCGGTCAGCGGGCTTCATGGTCTCCTCCCTTAGACCAGAGTACGGGGGTCCCTCAGGGATCTTGGGGTGGGTCAGGCCCAGCTGATTCGCTGGCGCAGCAAGGACTGCTCGGCCGGGTTGGCCGTCAGCCGCAGCGCTCGTTCGTCGGCCTCGCGGGCCCGCTCGCCGTGGCCCAGGTCGCGCAGCAGCTCCGCGCGGGTGGCGTGCCACAGGTGGTATCCGTCGAGGACCCCGCCCAAGAGGTCCACTTCGGACAGTGCCTCCTCCGGACCCACCACATAGCGCAGCGCGATCGCCCGGTGCAGCTTCGTGACCGGAGACGGGTTCAGCCCGTCGAGCATCGTGTAGAGCAGCACGATCTGTTGCCAGTCGGTGTCGGCGAAACTGGGCGCCTCGGCGTGCACCGCGACGATCGCGGCCTGCAACTGGTACGGGCCGGGCCGGCGGAGTCCGGCGGCCTTGGCCAGAAGCCGGGTGGCCTCGGCGATGGCGTCGTGGTCCCACAATGCGCGGTCCTGGTGCGGCAGCTGGATGATCTCGCCGTGCGCGGTGAAGCGGGCGGCGGCGCGGGCGCGGTGCAGGCGGATCAGCGCGAGCAGGCCGAGCACCTCGGGCTCGGCGGGCATCAACCCGCTGAGCAGGGTGGCCAGGAAGTCGGCGTCCTCGGCCAGGTTGTCCCCCGCCGGCTGCGGCGTTGAGGGCAGGTACGCCTCGTTGAAGAGCAGATAGACGACAGTGAGTACCTCGGAGAGCCGGGCGCCCCACTCGTCGGCGTCAGGCACGCGATAGGGGATGCCGGCGTCGCTGATTTTGCGCTTGGCGCGGGTGATGCGCTGCGCCACCGTGGTCTCCGGGATCAGGAAGGCCTTGGCGATCTGCGCGGTGGTCAGGCCGCAGACCACGCGGAGCGTCAGGGCGATCTGGGCGCTTCGTGGCAGGGCCGGGTGGCAACAGGTGAAGATGAGCCGCAGGCGGTCATCGCTCTCCGGTCGCGGCGGCCACGCCGCGATCGCCAGCTTGTCCCGGTGGCGGGCGTTGCGGCGCAACACATCCAGGCCACGCCGGCGGGCGACCGTGTAGAGCCATCCGTCCGGATTGGACGGTATGCCCTCGTTGGGCCAGTGCGACAACGCCGCCTCGATAGCGTCCTGCACCAGGTCCTCCGCGGCGGGGAAGTCGCCGATCAGCGAGACCAAGGATGCGGCGAGCCGGCCCGCGTGCTCACGCACCACGCGGGCCAGCTCGTCCTGCGTCGCCTGGCTCATCCGGCGATTACCCGGCTACCGGCCTGATCTCCACCACCGGGCATGCCGGCCACGTCTTGACCAGACGCAGCGCCTCGTCGAGGTCGGCCACGTCAATCTCGGCGAAGCCGGAGATGACCTCCTTGCCCTCCACGAACGGCCCGTCGGTGACCACCGGCTCGCCCCGGTCGAGGCGGACCGTGGTGGCACTGTGCGGAGGCATCAGGTGAACGTGGCCCCTTATCCTGCCGGCGTTGTCCGCGAACCACTGCCGCACCCGCGCATAGGCCCGCTCGCGTTCGGCCTCGTCCATGGTGGCCAGGTCGGCGGCGTACTGCTCGGTGTCGGCGAACATCAGCACATACTTCACGATGCCAGCCTCTCAGCTCTGCCCCGGCAGCGGGGAGTAGAGGTCGATCCCGTTGCCGTCGGGGTCGAGCACCGTGGCGAAACGGTGACCCCAGAACGCATCCCATGGCTCGCGCGAACCTCGGTAGCCGGCCTCGGTGAGCTCGGCGTACTTGGCGTCGACGCCTTCGGGCGTCTGGAACTCGAACGACAGGAAGATGGGTGGGCCGCCGGCGGCGCGCTCCAGGCCGGGACGGGCCATCGCGGCGAACTTCTCCTGGTCGAGCATAAGGTGTACGCCGCTGGGCAGTTCGCACCCGGCGTGGTCCGGGTAGGTGGGGTCGACCTCGAACTCCACGCCGAGACGGCGGTAGAACTCGATCGACGCTTGGACATCGGCTACGACAATGTCGAGGACGTTCATCACAGGTTTCATACCCGGTAGACGACCGGCACCGGACCGGATACGACACCTCCTCAAGATTTTCTGGGGTGGGTTACGGGCGCCAAAGAAGCAACTAGATCAACGCTCCCGGCCGGGCGGGCGGCGGTGTTAAGCGCCGCCCGCCCCTGAACCTTTACGGCACAACGTTGATGGTGGCTTGAGCGGCGAGCGGGCACGGTGCCGCGTTGCTGAACACGATCTGGATCGGGCTGGCGATCGGGACACCGCCGATGATCTGCGCGGCGATCTCGGGCGGAAGTCCGGCCGGGGCCAGGTTGACGTCCTGAGCGAACACGTAGACGTGCCACAGGCCGTACACCGACTGCCCGGCGGCGAGGACCGCCCGGCGGGCGGCGGAGAAGTCGATGCCGCCGGTGTAGGTGCCGTCGTTGGGGTCGCTGTCGAATCTCAGGCCATCGTCGCCCATCGGTACCGCCAGGCAAAGCCCTTGGGGTGCCTGGAAAACGGCGAACGAGTAGAGCGCCGGACCGTGGTACAGGCTCTGGTCGGCCTTGGTCGCGCTCAGCGTCACCCACAGGTCTTCCCCGGTGTGGACGACGGCGGGTGTCTGGACCACGATGGGATCGGCGATGTGGACGTTGGTTTTCGACTCCGACACGCTGAATCCGTAGTTCGCGCCGGTGGTCTGGCGAAGGTAGTCCCACTGCACCTGATAGAGGCCCGGCTTCCCGGCAACGATGGGTTCGAGTATTTGGAAATCGGAGTCCACATGCTCCGCCGTGGTCAGTTCCCCGACGGCCGGTGTGGTCGCGATCTGCCCGCGCCACCACGGGTCGGCGTCGTCCGCCCAGGCCGCGAGAATCGTCAGGGCGACCGCGACCACGACCACGCCGGCCACCGCGAGGCCGAGCGGCCCCGAGGCGCTGATATTTATCGCCGGTGAGCAGCAGCTGGTGCTCCCGTCCGTCTCCTCGAACTGGCCCTGACCGCCGGCGGTGACCGTGGAGTCGCCCTCGATCTCCTGTGACAGCTTCTTGATGACCGCGATCGCGCCGGCCCAGATCGCGATGATCGCCAGGACCTTCCAAAATGGATCGGCGAAGGGCAACTCCCCATGCTTGCCCGGATAGGGAGGGTTCGGGTACCAGGTGTAGTGCCCGCTGACCGGAAACGCGAGCCGGAAGGGACCGTGCGGGCGGGTGGGAGACTCCGGCGGTGGCCACCATCCCCCGTTCTCGCCGGCGAGGATGTACTTGAGGTTGGTGATTTCCAGGTGGCCCTCGGGCACGGTGACGGTCCACTTGTCGTTCACCTCGTCGAAGCGGGTCTCCGAAACGAAGATCCGCTCGATGGTCCGAAATGGAGCGTACCCGTCCGCCTCGGCGATGAAACTGATCAGCGGCTTGCCCGGCGACGCGAACTGGAAGTTCGCTTCCCACGAAACGAGCACGGAAGCGCCGGCCGCGATGGTCGCGAACCAGTGCGTGTGCCCGACCGGGGCGATGCCCGGATCGCCCACGCTTTCCAGGTAGAGCGTGACGTTGGTCAGGGCGGCGGCGCCGGTGTTGGTGTAGTGGCAGGCGATGCGCTGTTTGTAGATGGCGTTGTCGAAGATGCCGTCGGGGGCCATGACGCCGGTGAAGGGTTCGATGGCGAATGGTCGCGTTTGGACGGTCATCGGAGTGTCGGCCATGATGGGGTACCTCAATCCTGTGCCATGACGACAAACGAGACCCCGCCGATGAGTTGACCGTCATGTGTGGCGGAGACGATCACATGCTGGTACCGGTTGGCCGGAAGCGGTTGCGTACGCCGGATATTCGAGTACAGCGGCACGGTGGCACCGGCGGGAACCTCGACGGTGATCCGCGGTTCGCCGCCCCCGCCCGGCCGCAGCGAGAAGCGAACGTCCACAACGGACCCGTCAACCGGACTCACCTCCCTGAGCCCGAGCTGCTCCAGCGTTTCCGGGGGAAGCTCCCCGCCGATACGGGAGTCGACGTGGATCGTCCGGGACTCGTCTCCGGTCGCGATAAGGATGATGTGCGACCAGTCCCACTCCTCCGGGGGTACCTTCCAAACAGTGACGTTCTTCTGCGCCACCTGCGGATAGCCCGGGGCGTCGACGAGGTCGGGCAGCGGCGGGTCGCCCGGCAGGCTTGCCGCCACCACGAGGCACTCGTGGCCCTTGTTGGCGAACTCCACCTGCCAGGGGACCAGACAAAGCACCTTCTGTGAGCTGCCGGGCTGGATCGAGGCGTGGGCGGTACCAATGAGATTTATTGTGCTGAAAAGCATCTCGAAGGCGGGATTGGCCCAGTAGAACCTCACCTGGACATCGTTGACCTTCACGTTGCTGACGTTGTGAATCTCGGCCCAGACATAGGCCGGCTGGCCCGCGACCGGGACGCCTTTCTTTCCGTTCGGGTCGGTCCCCGGAACGACCCAGATGCTTGACGTCTCCCACCATTCCGGGTCGGGTTCCGGGATGAACAGTTGGGTCGACCCGCTCATCAACCGCATGGCGTTGCCGGAGTGGGTGGCCGGCAGTGCGCCCAAGGCACCGGCCACCGCGACGCCGCCTGCGAGCTGAAGGGTCCGGCGCCGCGATATCGGAACATTGCTGGGGTTCATGGGTCTATTGGAACGACTGGCCCGTTGTGGCGAAGTTGTGGTCTTGTTGTGGAGATCAGCTATCGGGCCCCTTACCATCGAGCGGTGGATGCTCTTGCCGTCATCGACGCGTTCAACGCCGCCTGGAATGAACATGATTTAGTGGCGGCGCTGGCGCTGTGCACCGAGGACATCGTGTTCGAGGGGACCGATCCCGCTCCCGACGGCCGCCGCTTCGAGGGCCGGGAGGCGGTGGCGGAGTCCTGGCGGCCGATTTTCGAGCAACGCGAGGCGTTTTTCGCCTTCGAGGAGATCGTGCCGTGCGGCCCGGACCGGGTGGTGCAGCGCTGGCGCTACGACTGGGGGACCGGGCATGTGCGCGGCATCGATCTGGTTACCTTGCGGGACGGGCTGATCGCCGAGAAGCTCTCCTACGTCAAGGGATAGGCGGGCGCAGATTCTACGTTAGCTTGACGCGACGTCTCATCGGATGTAGTATGCCGCCGGCTCCACCGACACCGGGCACGCGGGCGGCTTCGCCCTCGACGCCAACGGCCGCCTCAACTGGCCACTGATTCGCGACTTCGCCTATCTCGGCATCCATGACATATGGACAGTGGTTCGCGCAGTCGGTGGAGCAGTACACCTCCGTGATCGGCACGGACAACCCCGAAAGGGTGACCCGGCCGAAGCGTCAAGTTTCCAATGCCGTTAACCGCTGCTCAGGTGGCGCCAGTGGCGCTGCGCCGGCGCGTGCCATCGCCCGTGCAACTCCTGGAACAGGGCGGCCGCTCGCTTGCCGATCCACTTGGGCGGCAACAGGTCTGAGGGCAACTGCGGGTCGAGGAAGGGGAAGCGGCGCCACTCGTGGACGAGGCGGATCTGGGTGAGCATCGTCTCCTCACCGGGATGCGGGCGCAGCCCGGCGAACTCGACGATGAACTCCTCGTAGCGTTCGGCGACGGCGCTGAGGTTCCACGCCTGGTCCACCAGGGTGCGCGCGGAGCCGATGCTGCCGAACGGTCCGGTGAACGAGTAGGCGGCGCCCTCGAGCCCGAGCGAGTTGAGGATCTGCTTGGCCTCGGCCTCACGGTCGGGGTCGGTCGTCACCCACAGGCTGGGCGCCGGGCTGCCGAAACCGGCCCAGGAAAGCCGGGTGCGAAGCTGGCGGCGCAGCTGGCGCTGGGACTCGGGCACGGTCACGGTCAGGACCAGCCAGCGTCCGTCCCACACCGGGCCTTCGGCGGCGAAGGAGTAGATGCGCCCGGCGCCGTCGGTGAGCAGCCGCCGCCCCGGCCCGGTCAGCTCCCACCGGACCTGGCGTCCCTCGCGCAGCGGGGCGATCCAGCCGTCCGCGGCCGTGCGGGCCAGCGCCTGCCGCGCCGCCTTCTCCTCCACGCCCAGCCCGCCCATGATCTGCACCGCCGCCGCCGTCCACATCGGCTCCCGCGAGGGCAGCACGCACTCGCCGAGGATGGTCAGCAGCAGCGAGCGGGCCGACGCCGCCCCGACCGAGTGCCGCCGCGACAGGGTCGGCTCATTCATTGCACGCATTGTTATAGATCACTTTGTTGCCGCACGGAGGACATGCTTCATACGATATTCGACGATTGATGGACGACCGGTGCAAATTTTGTCGAACTCGTCGAACTTGTCAAGGAGGCTGAGGGAGATGGAGGCAACCGCGTTCAACAGGCTGCTCAGCCGGCGAACCCTGCTCGGTGCCGCGGGTGCGGCCGGGCTTCTCGCCGCGCTCCCCGGATGCGGCAGCAGCGTGGGCGAGCAGGCCGCGACCACCGCGGGTGGCAGCATCAAGATCGGTCTGGTGATCCCGCAGGCGGGTGTCTACGCCCCGCTGGGCACCGACATGAAGCGCGCCTGGGACCTGTTCCTGGAGCGGCACAACAACAAACTTGGCAACTACACCGTCACCACCGTCACCGCTGACGAGGGGGAGACGCCGCAGACCGGCGTGCCGGCGGTGCAGAAGCTGCTGCAGAGCGACCGGGTGGACGTCCTGGTCGGGATCGTCAACTCGGCGGTGGCGCTTGGCGTCAAGGACATGGTGGTGGAGGCGAAGAAGCTGCTCATCGTCTCCAACGCGGGCGCCAACGACATCACCGGCAAGGCCCGCACCCCCTACATCTGGCGCACCTCGTTTACCAACTCCCAGGTTTCGGCGGTGATGGGCAAGGTGCTCGCGGGCACCGCGCCGGCGGGTGTGTTCGCCATCGCACCCGATTACGCGGCCGGCGCCGAGGCGATCGCCGGTTTCACCGGCACGTTCCAGGCCGGGGGCGGCAAGGTGCTCGGGCCGGCCAAGCCCGCCTTCGGCAAAACCCAGGACTACCAACCGTTCCTGTCGCAGATCCAGACTTCCGGCGCGCAGGCGACGTTCTGTTTCTTCGCCGGGGCCGAAGCCGTCGCGTTCGTCAAGCAGTATCAGCAGTTCGGGCTCTCGGGAAAGATTCCATTGTACGGGTCGGGCTTCCTGACCGAGGGTGGAGTCCTTACCGCGCAAGGGGACGCGGCGCTCGGCGTGCAGACCACGCTGCACTACACCAGCGAGCTGGACAACCCGGCCAACAAGGAGTTCCGCTCCGCCTACGAGGGCAAGTACCAGGCGGTCCCGACGGTGTACGCGGTGCAGACCTGGGACGCCGCGCTCGTGCTCGACCGCGCCCTGCGCAAGGCGACGGCGCTCGACGGCGACACCCTGTCCAAGGCGCTGGAATCGGTCGGGTCCGTTCAGGACAGCCCGCGCGGACCGTGGACCTTCGAGGGCCAGAACCCCAAGCAGACCTTCTACTTGCGCAAGGTGGAGATGAAGGACGGCAAGCCGGTCAACGCGGTCGTGCGCGACATGGGCGTGTCCGGGCAGCCGGCCACATGATCGCGGTCAGCATCCTAAATGGACTGGCGATCGGGTTGCTGCTGTTCATCGTGGCGGTTGGGCTCTCGCTCGTCTTCGGCATGATGGACGTGCTCAACCTTGCCCATGGCGCGCTGTTCCTGGCCGGGGCCTACGCCGCCTGGTTTGTCGCGGGTGAGAACCCGACGATGGCGGGTTTCCTCGCGGCGCTTGGTGTCGCGGGCCTCGCCGGGATCGTCGCGGGCGGCGGCCTGTCGCTGCTGACCGAGCCGCTGGCCCGCCGTTCCCACCTCGACCAGGCACTGCTCACGCTCGGGGTGGCGCTCGCCGTCGCGGAGCTGATGGCCCTCGCGTTCACCAAGGACGTGCGGGCCGTCAACCCGCCCCGCGGCCTCGACCGTGCCATCGACCTATTTGACAGCCAATATCCGGTGTACCGCTTGGCGCCCATCGGGATCGGTCTGCTCCTCGCCGCCGCGACGCATTACGTCGTGGAGCGGACACCGGTCGGGGCGCTCATCCGGGCCACCGTCGACGACCGGGACATGGTGGCCGCGTCCGGCATCGACGTGCGGGTGGTGCGCGTGGCGGTCTTCGCCGCCGGCTCGGCGCTGGCGATGGTGGCCGGGGTGCTCGGCAGCCCCATCTACAGCGCCCGGCCGGGCCTGGACATCACCATCCTGATCCTGGCGCTGGTCGTGGTGGTCGTGGGCGGGCTCGGGTCGGTGCGCGGGGTCTTGTTGGGCGCCTTGCTGATCGGGCAGGTCGAGTCGCTGGGCCGGGCGCTGTTGTCCGATCTGGCGTCGTTCCTGCTCTTCGGCACGCTCGCCGTGGTGCTGGCGCTGCGGCCGCACGGCCTGTTCCGCGTGGCGGGTGGCCGATGAAGTACCTCACGTTCGCAGGCAGCCTGGCCGCGCTCGCGGCGGCGCCGTTTTTCCTTGCCCCGTATGCGACGACGACGCTGACCCGGATCCTGGTCTTCGCCCTGCTGGCGGTCAGCCTCGATCTGCTGGTCGGCATCACCGGGCTGCCGTCGCTCGGGCACGCCGCCTACTTCGGCGTCGGCGCCTACGCGGCCGGATGGCTGGCGACGCATGGCACGAGCCAGGCCTTGCCACAGCTGGGTTTCGCCGTCGCCGTGGGGGCGGTCGTGGCGGTCGCCGCCGGATGGGTGGCGGTGCGGTCGCACGGAGTCTTCTTTCTGATGTTGACGCTGGCGATCGGTGAGATCATCCAGCAGCTGGCGCAGAGCTGGACGCCGGTGACGGGCGGATCCAATGGGCTGTATGGCATCCCGGCCACCCGGATCGGGGATTTCGTCCTGACGCACATCGCGCTTCTTCACTGGTACGCCACAGCGGTCTTCGCCGTAGGATTCACCATTGTCTGGTGCATCTCCGCCTCGCCGCTCGGGGCGACGTTGCGCGGCATCCGCGACAACGAGCCGCGCATGCGTTCCCTCGGCTACGACCCGCGGCGGTACAAGATGATGGCCTTTGTGATCGCCGGTGCGGTCGCCGGGCTCGCCGGTGGTCTGCTCGCCGCCCAGCAGCGGCTGGTCACCCCGGCGGATCTGGGGTTCACCACCTCGGCCCTGGCGCTGATCGCGGTGGTGATCGGGGGAGCGGGCCGGTTGTGGGGCGCCTGCCTGGGCGCCGCGCTCGTGGTCATCGTGCGCGACTACCTCGGCCCCGACCTGGGCGGGCACGGCCCGCTCGTGCTCGGGCTGGTGTTCATCGCGGTGGTCTATGCGCTGCCTCGAGGCTTCGCCGGGCTTCGCCGTCGGGTGGCGTCATGACCGGGCCGCTGCTGCGCTGTGCCGGGCTGGTGCGCCGGCTCTTGGCTTTGGGTGGGGTCGGCGAGTGGGTGGCGTCATGACCGGGCCGCTGCTGCGCTGTGCCGGGCTGGTGCGCCGGCTCTTGGCTTTGGGTGGGATCGGCGAGTGGGTGGCGTCATGACCGGGCCGCTGCTGCGCTGTGCCGGGCTGGTGCGCCTGTTCGGGGCGCTGCGCGCCGTCGACGAGGTGGACCTGGAGGTGGCGGCCGGGACGCGGCACGCCCTGATCGGGCCCAACGGCGCCGGCAAGAGCACGCTGTTTCGCATCGTGACCGGCGGTCTGGCCGCCACCTCGGGCACGGTCTGGCTGGACGGGCGGGACATCACGCGCCTGGCCGAGCACCAGCGGGCGCGGCTGGGCATCGGCCAAACCTTCCAGCACACCAGCCTGTTCCCCTCGATGACCGCGGCGGAGAACGTCGCCCTTGCGGCGCAACGCCTTTCGGGACGGCCCTGGTGGCCCCTGCCACGCCGCCGGATCCCGGTCGACCGCCTCCTCGCCGATGTAGGGATGGCCGACCGAGCCGGTGTCACGGTGGAGGCACTGTCCTATGGGGAGTGTCGCCGGCTCGAGGTCGCGGTGGCGCTCGCTACCGGCCCACGCCTGCTGCTGCTCGACGAGCCGGCGGCCGGCATGTCACCGGCGGAGAGCGCGCCGCTGCTGCGGGCGCTTCCGCCCGAGGTGACGGTGCTGTTCGTCGAGCACGACCTGGATCTAGTGTTCGAGCTGGCGACCCGGGTGACCGTGATGCACCTCGGCCGGATCCTGGTCTCCGGTACGCCGGACGAGGTGCGGGCGAGCCCTCAGGTTCAGCAGGCCTACTTGGGGAGCCGCGATGTTTCTCGACGTGAGTGAGCTGCGTTCGGGGTACCGCCGCGTCGATGTGCTTCAGGGCGTTGGCGTTTCGCTCGAGCGGGGCGAGGCGCTGGCGTTGCTGGGCCGCAACGGCGCCGGTAAGACCACGCTCCTGTTGACGCTCATGGGTTTGGTGCGGCCGACCGCGGGGACCGTGGTGGTGGACGGCCGTGACCTGACCGGTGCGCGGCCGGACCGGATCGCGCGGGCCGGGGTGGCGCTGGTGCCGCAGGGCCGGCGGATCTGGCCGCGGCTGACCGTGGCCGAGCACTTCAGGCTGGTGCACCGGCGGGGCGAGCACGGTTTGTGGGAGATGTTCCCGCAGCTGGCCGCCCGGCGCCGCCACTTGGCGGGGCAGCTTTCCGGTGGGGAGCAGCAGATGCTCGCGATCGCGCGGGCCCTGCTGACCAAACCTTCTCTGGTACTGCTCGACGAGCCCTCCGACGGCCTGGCCCCGGCGATCGTAGATCAGGTGGGCGAGGTGATCCGCACGATGCTCGCCGGCGGAGTCGCCGTCCTACTGGTCGAACAGGACCTGCACCTGGCTTGCTCGGTCGCCGGCACCATCGCCGTAATGGCCAAGGGCCACATCGTCCACCAGGCGCCGACGGAGGAGTTCCGCCGCGACACCGACACCGCCCGCCGCCTGCTCGGCGTCGCCTCATGATCCCGGCCGCTCCAAGATCCAGCAATTTGCCTGGCAATAGACCGCTCGAAGAAGTTCAAATGGGAGGATTGCCCGGCAACTTCCGGGATCTTGATGGCGGCTTGCTTGTGGTGCTACATCAAGTTGACGTGACTGCGTGAGGATGTAGAAAATGGGGAGCATGTCCGAGGTCGGGTTCGACACAGGACCGGACAGCTACCGGCACTGGCGGTTGTCGATCGAGCCGCCCGTGGCCACGCTGGTGCTCAAGGTGGACGAGCAGGGCGGGCTGGTGCCCGGCTATGAGCTCAAGCAGAACTCCTATGACCTCGGCGTCGACATCGAGCTGCACGACGCGGTGCAGCGGCTGCGCTTCGAGCATCCCGAGGTGCGCGCCGTCGTCATCACCGGCGGGCTGGAGCGCATGTTCTGCGCTGGAGCCAACATTCGCATGCTGGCGCAGTCGAGCCACCCGTGGAAGGTGAACTTCTGCAAGTTCACCAATGAGACCAGGAATGAGATCGAGGACGCGTGTGTCCACTCCGGACAGACGTATTTGGCCGCGCTCAACGGGACGGCGGCGGGTGGCGGCTATGAAATAGCGCTGGCCTGCGAGCGGATCCTGTTGGTGGACGATAACTCCAGCGCGGTGTCGCTGCCCGAGGTGTCGTTGCTCGGGGTGCTGCCGGGCACCGGTGGGCTGACCCGGGTCACCGACAAGCGCGGGGTACGCAAGGATCTGGCGGACGTCTTCGCCACCAAGCCCGAGGGGGTGCGGGGCAAGACCGCGCTGGCGTGGGGGCTCGTGGACGAGGTGGTGCCGCGGGCCCGCTTTGACGAGATCGTGCGGGAGCGGGCGCTGCAGGCCGCGGCCCGGTCCAGCCGTCCCGAAGGGGTGGAAGGGATCAGACTGGCGCCGTTGCGGCGGTCCATTGTGGATGGTGGCCTGGAGTACGAGTTCGTGAGCGCGAGCATGGATAGGGAGAAAAGGTGCGCCACCATCACCGTGCGGGGGCCGTCGGGGGGTGGCGGGGCCTGGTTGCTCACGATGCTGCGCGAGCTGGATGATGTGATCCTTCGCCTGCGCCACAACGAGCTTGAGACCGGGACGTGGTTGATCAAGACGGAGGGCGACGCCGCGGCGGTCCTGGCGTGCGAGGGCGGAGGCGACTGGGCGGCCAGGGAGATCCGGCTGCTGGCCAAGCGGGTGTTCAAGCGGCTGGATGTCACCAGCCGCAGCCTGATCGCCCTGATCGAGCCGGGGAGCTGCTTCGCCGGGCTGCTGCTGGAGCTGGCGCTGGCCTGCGATCGGCAGTACATGCTGGAGGGCGCGGCCATCGTGGTGGCCGAGGGCAACTTCGGGCGCTATCCGATGGGCAACGGGCTGACCCGGCTGGAGTCCCGGTTCTACGGGCAGGTCGAGCAGGTGGAGGTGGTGCGTGGCGCCCTGGGCCGGTCGCTGGAGTCGGCGGAGGCGGAGGCGCTGGGTCTGGTGACCGTGGCCCTCGACGACATCGACTGGGACGACGAGATCCGGTTGGCGGTGGAGGAGAGGGCGGCGCTGTCGCCGGACGCGCTGACCGGGATGGAGGCCAACCACCGTTTCGTGGGGCCGGAGACGGTGGAGTCCAAGGTGTTCGGCCGGCTCGCGGCCTGGCAGAACTGGATTTTCACCCGGCCCAACGCGTCGGGGCCGGATGGGGCGCTGGCCAGATACGGCACGGGGCAAAGGGCCAAGTTCGACAGGAGGCGGGTGTGAATCCATGAGTGAGGGAATCGACTACACCGAGCGGATCCCGAACAACGTGGATCTGCGCAACGACCGCCGGTTGCAGCGGGCCCTGGAGTCGTGGCAGCCGAAGTTCCTGACGTGGTGGCAGGAGATGGGTCCGTCGATCGCCGCCCGGGACGTCTACCTGCGCACGGCGATCAATGTGGGCCGGGACGGCTGGGCGGTCTTCGACCATGTGGCGCCGAGTGACTACCGTTGGGGGATCTTCCTGGCGGAGCGGAAGGCGAATCGGCAGATCGCGTTCGGTGAGCACAAGGGCGAGCCGGCGTGGCAGCAGGTACCCGGGGAGTATCGGGCCGATCTGCAGCGCCTCATCGTGGTTCAGGGTGACACCGAGCCCGCTTCCGTTGAGCAGCAACGCAATCTCGGGTTCACCGCGCCCAGCCTCTATGATCTGCGCAACCTCTTCCAGGTCAACGTCGAGGAGGGGCGGCACCTGTGGGCCATGGTCTACCTGCTGCACGCCTTCTTCGGCCGCGAGGGGCGCGATGAGGCGGAGGCCTTGCTGCACCGCAACTCCGGCAGCGTCGACGCGCCCCGGATCCTGGGCGCGTTCAACGAGGAGACCCCGGACTGGTTGTCGTTCTTCATGTTCACGTATTTCACGGATCGGGACGGCAAGTATCAGTTGGGGACGCTGAAGGAGAGTGCGTTTGATCCGCTTTCGAGAACGTGCGAGTTCATGCTCAAAGAAGAGTCGCATCACATGTTCGTGGGGACGACCGGGATCGACCGGGTGGTCGAGCGCACAGCGCAGCTGATGGTGGAGCACGACACCGACGACGCCGGCCCGCACGGGGCGATCCCCTTGTCGGTCATCCAGAAGTACCTCAACTTCCACTACAGCGTCTCGCTCGACCTGTTCGGCAGCGAGCGTTCCACCAACGCGGCCAACTACTTCACCGCCGGGCTCAAGGGGCGGTGGAACGAGGAGCGCCGGCGGGACGACCACAAGCTGACCGAGGACTCGGTACGGGTGGAGTCCATTGTGGATGGGCAAGTGGGCGCGGTTGAGGTGCGGGCGCTCAATGCGTTGAATCATGATCTGCGCAACCAGTACATTGTTGACTGCCAGACCGGCGTCGTGCGCTGGAACCGGATCCTCGAAGAGGCCGGGCTGCCGCAGCGGCTTTACCTGCCGCACATAGGGTTCAACCGCCGGGTGGGTGCCTTCGCGGGCGCGCACATCGGCCCGCGCGGTGACGTCGTGACGGCCGAGCAGTGGGAGGCGCACCGGCACGACTGGCTGCCGTCCGAAGTGGACAAGACGCACGTGCTTTCCCTGATGCGGCCGGTGTACGAGCCCGGCAAGCTGGCGGCCTGGATCGCCCCGCCGCGCCATCCCATCAATGGCAAGCCTTTCGACTACGAGTATGTCCATCTGACCTAAGTGAGGCCGTAGTGCACGAGGTCTTCAACGCCGCAACGTATCTGCTTGACCGCCGGCTGGAGGCCGGTGATGGGGAACGGATCGCGGTCACCGGACCGCGTGGCAGCCTGACCTACGAAGGCTTGTATGAGCTGTCCTGCCGGATCGCGGCCGGGCTCAAGGAGTCCGGCGTCCGGCCGGAGGAGCGCGTGGTGCTGTTCACTGTGGACAGTCCCAACATGATGGCCACCATGCTGGCCGCGATGCGCATCGGCGCGGTACCCGTGCCGGTCTCCACGATGATGACCCCGTCGGATCTGGCCGGAGTGCTGCGGGACTCGCGGGCGGCGTTCCTGTTGCTGAGCCCGGAGTTCAGCGACGCGGTCCGGCCGGCGGTGGCCGGCGTGACCGGCCTGCGCCAGGTAGTGGTGGAGGGCACGGACGACTGGGGGCGGCTGCTGAGCGCCGGTGAGGCCACGGAGCCTTATGACACGTGGGAAGACACCGTGGGATTGTGGCTCTATACCTCTGGTACGACGGGCGTGCCGAAAGCGGCGATGCACCGCCACGCGGCGATCCGCGTGGTCTGTGAGACCTATGGCCGGCAGGTGCTGGGGATCGGCGTCGACGACCGGGTGCTCAGCGTGCCGAAGATGTTCTTCGCCTACGGCCTGGGGACGACGATGTTCTTCCCGCTGTCGGTGGGCGCGTCGGCGGTCCTGGAATCAGCGCGCTGCACCCCCGACATCGTGACCGCGCGCCTCAAAGAGGAGCGGCCCACCATCTTCGTCGCCGGGCCCACGTTCTTCGCCGCGATGCTCAACGCGCCGGTGCCGCCGGAGGCGCTCACGTCGGTGCGGCTGGCCACCTCGGCCGGAGAACCGTTGCCGGCGCCCATCTTCGAGCGGTTCAAGGATCGGTATGGGGTGGAGATCATCGATGGGCTAGGGTCGACGGAGGCCTTGCACATCTTCATCTCCAACCGTCCGGGCGCGGTAACCCCGGGCAGCAGCGGCACGCCGGTTCCCGGGTACCGCGTCCGCCTCGTCGACGACCTGGGCACGGAGGTTCCCGTCGGGGTGGAGGGGCACCTGCTCGTGTCGGGTGAGTCCGTGGCGCTGGGGTACTGGTCGCGGTACCAGACAACAAGAAAGATTTTTCAAGGAGAGTGGCTGCGCACCGGCGACTTCTACGTCGCGGCGGCCGACGGCACCTACACCTATCTGGGCCGGTCGGATGACATGATTAAATCCAGCGGCATGTGGGTGTCGCCCGCCGAGGTGGAGGCGTGCCTGCTGCAGCATCCCGGTGTCGCGCTGGCGGCGGTGGTCGCGGTCCCCGACGAGGCGGGGCTGGACAAGACGGTGGCCTGCGTGGTGCGCCAGGTGGAGGCGACGGTCACCGACGACGAGCTGATCGAGTTCTGCCGGGACAGCATCGCCCACTTCAAGTGTCCAAAGAGGATCCTGTTTGTGGACGAGCTTCCGCTGACCGCGACGGGAAAGCTGCGCCGCAACGTGATCCGAGGTCAGGCGACCGAGATGCTGGAAGCTCATGCTTGACGGTCACGTCCTCGTCGACGCCCACCTGCACCCGGCCCGCCTGCCCACGCTGAAGCTGGACTGGCGGGCTTGGGTCGGCGACTTCGGCGCCGACCGGCGGATCGCGGCGCTCTTTGACGAGGAGGGAACCCTTCAGCCGCAACGCTTTTCCGAGATGCTCGATGCGGAGGGGGTCGACTTCGCGCTGGCGTTCAGCGAGTACAGCCCGCGCGTGACCGGCACCCAGCCAATCGACGACCTGCTGCCACTGGCCAAACACGACCCCGGGCGGATCCGTCTGGTGGCCAACGTCAACCCACACCTGCATTATCCGCCCACCGATGAGCTGGAGCGGCAGCTCGGGCTGGGCGCGATTGCACTCAAGCTGCATCCGGTGCACGCGGGGTTCGCTGCGAACGACCGGCAGCTGTACCGAGTGTATGAGCTGTGCGTGGCGAAGGGCGTGCCGGTCATCGTCCACTGTGGAACGAGCGTCTTCCCCGGGGCCAGCAACGCCTTTGCCGACCCGATCCTGCTCGACGACGTGTTGCGCGACTTCCCGGAGCTGACCGTGGTGCTGGCCCACGGCGGGCGCGGCTGGTGGTATGACGCCGCCGCGTTCCTGGCCATGTCGCGGCCGAACGTCTGGATCGAGCTGTCCGGGCTGCCACCCCGCCGGCTGCCCGAATACTATGCGCGGCACGACTTCCATCGGCTATGCCGCCGGTTCATCTTCGCCACCGACTGGCCGGCGGTGCCGGGCATCGCCCGCAACGCCAGAGCGGTCGCCGCCCTGTGCCCGGACGACGAGACCCGCGCCCTCGTGCTCGGCGGCAACGCATTACGGGTCTACGCTCTATCGACGACCGCTAGCTGAGCGCCGGCCGATCCGGCCGATCCGCGCCGGCCGACCTGCCGGCGCCAGTGCCGTGAGCCGAGCGCCGGGGCCGTGGGCTGAGCGCCAGTGCCGTGAGCCGAGCGCCGGGGCCGTGAGTCGAGCGCAGGGCAGGTGGCCGGGAAATGGCCGGGTTCCGGCCTCGCTCGGCCCGCGGCGGCCGAGCACATTGTCGTCCATGAGTGTTTGGTGGCAGGAATCCCTGATAAGACGGGGGGCGGTGGCGGTGACCGCCATCGCGGTATTGATCGGGTCGGGCGGGTCGGCGGTGCTGACCGGTACGGCCGCCGGACCGCCCGGCGATGGGCGGCCGGAGTGGGTGCGTCAGCTTGAACGCCCGGCGGCGAATCCGATCGGAGGCCTCGCCAAGGCGCCGGCGCCCATCGTCACCTCCGCGCGGAGCGTGCCTATGGCACCGGCGGCGTATGCCTTTCCCGGCGCGGCACGGTGGAAGGTGAAGCTGGCCGAGACGAAGAGCGGCGGTGCCGTCCGGCTCGCCGCCGCCGACAATAACGCGAAGGGGACCGACCTCGACGTGGAGGTGCTCGGCCGCGAGGCCGCGGCCCGCACCGGCGCCTCGGGCTTCGTGTTCACCGTGTCGGTGCCCGCGGGAGGCAAGCGCAAAACCGAGCTGAGCGTCGACTACTCGAGCTTCGCCCTCGCCTACGGTGCCGGTTACGCCGATCGGCTCCGGCTCGCGGCACTGCCCGCGTGCGCTGCCGTCGATCCGCTGCCCTCCGGCTGCCGCACGGTCGTGACGTCGATGCCGTCGCACAACGATCGCGGGGCAAAGACTCTGACCGCGAGCGCCGAGCTGGTGGAGGGCACCAACACCTTCGCGGTCATCTCGGCCGTGGAGGGGGAGACCGGTACCTTCGCCGCCACCCCGCTGTCGATCAGCGGGAGCTGGCAGGTGGCTCCGGGGTCGGGGGAGTTCAACTACTCGTACCCGCTGGGTCTCCCGGAGCCTCCGGCGGGCAGCGCACCGTCGGTGGGCCTGGCCTACTCCTCGGGTTCGATCGACGGTCTGACCATCAATACCAATACTCAGGCCGGGCCGACCGGGCTCGGCTGGTCCGACTTCGCCAACGCGTTCATCGAACGCCGCTATGAACCGTGCATCCTCACCATCCACACCACCGATCTTTGCTGGAAAGGGGAGAACGCCACCATCTCGCTGGCCGGCCTCTCCGGGCCGCTGATTCCGGAAGACCAGACCTACGTGCGGTGGCGGGTGCAGTCCGATCCCGGGTGGCGGGTCGAGCGGCTGTCCGGCGCCGCGTACACGAACATCTACCAATCGCAGTACTGGAAGGTGACCGGCCCGGACGGGACGCAGTATTTCTTCGGCTACGGGCATATGCCCGGCCTGCAGACCAACTCGATCCTGGCGGCCACGGTCGTCCCGGACCATCCGGGTGAGCCGTGCCGAGAGACCGGCGCCGGCTCGTGCCCGATGGGGTGGCGCTGGTACCTCGACCGTGTGGTCGATCCCGACGGCAACGTGACGTCCTATGTGTACGAACGCCAGACCAACTGGTATGCCGGCGTGATGGGCCTGTTCGGCCATATCGGCAACACCGAGTACCACCCGGCGGCGATGCTCAAGCACATCTTCTACGGCGGACGTGACTGGAACTACGACCAGTATGCCGCGCATGTGGAGTTCGGGATTGAAAACCGCTGCTACTATCTCGTCGCCGTCTGCCCGGACGCGACCCAGGGGCACACCGGATTCCCGGACACGCCAACGGATCTGATCTGCGCCCAGGGCGCCCCTTGTACCGTCTACGCGCCCGCGTTCTTCAACACCAAGCGCTACTCCTACGTCGCGACGCAGGTCAAGGTCGGGGGCGAGTGGCGCAACGTGGCCCGCTATGACCTCATCCACAGCTTCAACATGAACAATAACGCCGGCCTCGTGTGGAAGCTTCAGCTGGAACGGATCCAGCATTCCGCGGTTGCCTTCGGCAGGTCAAATGCTTATCCGCCAACGGTTTTCGGGTACGCCTTCTATGATAATCGGGTGGACCACGACAGCGATGTCTGGAAAGCGATGCGGCACAACCGGCTCGCCAGCGTGACCAACCCGTTCGGGGGGACCACGACGATCACCTACGGGCTGAACCGTTTCTGCGACGGCGGCTACATAACCACCCCGCCACCCTTCTGGGACCGCAATGTGCGCGACTGCTTCCCCCAGTTCATCAAGGAGGGCGACCATCTGCGCCTCGCGGTGTTCTACAAGTGGCTGGTGACAAGCGTGGCCGAGACACCGGGGCCGGGCCAGACCCCTGTGACTACCACGTACCAGTACGAGGAGGACCCGGCGTGGGCGTTCGACACCGGCTCGTTCGCGCGTGACGAGAGCGAGCACGCGTGGTCGCTGTGGCGCGGCTACGGCACCGTGACGGTCCTCAAGGGCGGCACCAAGACCCGCCTGCGCGTCTTCCGCGGCATGAACCTTGACGCCAAGCTGGTGTTGGATCCCGGGGGCGGCGGAGGTTACATCCCGGCCCTGGGCCGCCGCCAGGCCTCGGTGTCCACATTCGACGGCACTCTGTCCTATGTGGACCATCGCGCCCTGGCCGGGCGGGTTCTGGAGGAACAGCGGCTGGGCGCCCTGGGCGGGGTGGCCAACAGCATCCTGGAGTCGCGGCGGCACGAGTACCTCCACGTGCCGACCCTTCCGCCGAACGAAGACCGGCTGATCGATCCGGCCTGGGTGGGCCTGGCCTCCACCACCGAGCGGGTGTATGGCACACCGACGACCTTCCGGCAGCGGCGCAGCCAGACCACCTACCTCGGGGCGCCAAGCTTCCAGCCCACCAAGGTTTTGGAGGAGGGGTGGCTCGACGTCACCGGCGACGAGCGTTGCACCATAACCACATACGCCGACAACCCGACCGCGGGCATGTTCGTCTATCCGGTGGTTAACAAACTGGTCGCGGGTTCATGCGCGTCAACGAATGTCTTGTCGCACAAGGAGACCTACTACGACAGCGCCATTGTACTTGGCGCGCCGCCGACGCGGGGCAATCCGACCAAGCAGCGCACCCAGATCGATAGTGGTCGGTGGAGCGAGACGCTCACCGACTACGACGAACTGGGGCGGCCGATCAGGGTGACCGACCCGACCGGCGGCATTACGACGACCGACTACGCGGTGACGGCGGGCGCGTGGACCGGGCAGATCCCGATCCGTACCACCGTGACCAACGCGCTGGGCCACCAGACCGTGACCGACTCGCTCCCGGAGTTCGGCGTTCCGAGAAAGGTGGTGGACCCCAACGGAAACCTGACCGAGTACACCTACGACGAGTTCGGCCGCCTGAGCGCGGTGTGGCTGCCGACCGAGCCGCTGGCGTTCCTCTACCCGTCGTACTCCTTCACCTACGACATCGCCAACCGGGCGATCCGTACCCAGCGCCTGATCTCGGACTCGCGGTGCTGCGAAACCGCGGTGTTCGAGGAGAGCTGGATCATCTACGACGGCTTCTGGCGGGAACGCCAGACGCAGCAATGGTCCCCGCAGAGCGGCCACGTCCTCGTCTCGGAGACCACCTACGACGACGGCGGGCGGGTGCGCGACGAGATGGTCGAGCAGGCGTTCCCGGGCACGCCCGGCGCGTACCTCGACGGCGGGCCCTGGTGGCTGAACCACACCCGGCACCTCTACGACGAACTCGGCCGGGAGAACCGGACGGAGTGGTGGCGGGGCAACACCGTCAACCGCTTCTCCACCACCGCCTTCGGTGTGGACGCCGTGACGGTGACCGGGCCGGACGGCAAGCGCGTGCGCGAGCGGGTCGACGGCCTGGGTCGCACCGTGGCCGTGGACGAGTTCGACGGGCAGGCGTGGGTTTCCAGCACCTACCGGTACGACCTGGCCGACCGGCTCAAGTCGGTGACCGACCCGGCGGGCAACATCATCAGCTACACTGTCAACCTCGCCGGCTGGCGTACCGCGCAACAGGATCCAGACCGCGGCAATGCCACCTTCACCTACGACAACGCCGGCCGCCAGGCCACCGCTGTCGACGCCCGCGGAACCCGCATCGTGTCCATTTATGACAAGCTGGGCCGCCAGACCGAACGGCGGCAGGACTCGGCCACGGGTCCGCTGCTGGCCAAGTGGGACTACGACACGGCGCTGCGCGGGAAGGGCAAGCCGCACAAACAGACCTCCTATACGCCTGGCGGGCAATGGGTTTTGGAGGTGACCGGGTACGACATCAAGGGCAGGCCGGAAGGGAACAAGCTGACCGTGCCGGCCGGGATCCCCGGGCTTTCCGGGACGTACACCTTCACCCAGACCTACGACCGGGCGGATCGGGTACGCACTTCGACCCTGCCCGCGATCGGCGGGTTGCCGGCGGAGACGATCACCACCGAGCACAGCGTTTTCAACCTTCCCTCGCGCATGGCGGGGCTGGAGGAGTACGTCTGGGCGGTGGGCATGGACGAGCGCGGCCGGCGCACCGGCATAGCCCTCGGGCCGAAAGACGCCAACGGCTCGATAAAGCTTGGCCGGCACTGGTCCTACGACGCCGATCAGCGGCTGGCCGGGTCGGAGATGTACCTGAGCGGCTCCGGCCCGATCGTCAACCACCAGTACACCTTCGACCCGGCGGGCAATCTGAAGGAGAAACTCGTCAGGTTGCAGGGCCAGACGTGGCGGGAGTGCTTCGGCTACGACCCGCGCAACCGGCTCACCTCGGCGCACACGGTAGCGTCCACCACGACCTGTGCCAGCGGCACCCCGAACACCGGCGACCGGCCGTATGCGCACGCCTACGCCTACAGCGCTGACGGCCGGACGCTGTCGCGCACCGCTTCCGGGGTCATGACGACCTACACCTACCCGGTGGCGGGATCGGTCAGACCTCATGCGCCGCAACAGATCGGTGCCGCCAGCTACACGTGGGACGCGGCCGGAAACATGGCGACGCGGACCGCTTCCGGGGGGACGGAGACCTTCACCTGGAACGCCGAGAACCGGCTCGCCTCGGTGACCGGACCCGCCGGCGCGACGACGTACGTGTACGACGCCGACGGAAACCGGTTGCTGCGGCGGACCCCGGACGGGCGCTCGACGCTCTACGTGGCCGGGCACGAGGTGACCGTCAACGCGAGCGGGACCGTCGTTTCGGCGGTACGGCCGTACACTTTCGACGGCATCCTGGTCGCGACGCGCAGCCTCACCGGGGTCAGCTACCTGGCCGGCGACGAGGCCGGCTCGCTGGAGCTGTCCACCACCTCCGCCGGGGCACCGGCCGGGCCGTCGCGGTCCTACCTGCCCTACGGGGCGGTGCGGGCCGAGGTCGGCGGCGACTTCGCCACCGAGCGCGGTTTCGTCGGCCAGATCGAGGACGGCTCCACCGGACTGTCCTATTTGAACGCACGCTACTACGACGCGGGCAACGGCCTGTTCGTCTCGACGGACCCGGTCTATGACACGTCGAAACCCAAGACGCTCAACCCATACGGCTACTCGATGAACAACCCCACCTCGTTCAGCGACCCCGGCGGCGAGTACTCGGTCTACACCTACGGGCTGGAGCGCGAGAACGCCGCGCTGCGCGAACAGAACAAGCAACTGATCGCGCACATCGGGGAGCTGGGCAACCACATCGAGGAGCTTCAGGATGTCATCCGCAAACAGCAGAGCGACATCAAGAAGCTGCTCACCTACATCGGGGTGCTCGAGGCCGAGATCGCGCGGCAGGCGAGCATCATCCGGCAGCTACAGGCTCGCGTCGCGTACCTGCAGCGCGTGGTGTGGTTGCAGCAGCGCGAGATAAGCAAGCTGCGTCTGGTCGTGGCCAAGCAGCAGAGCTTCATCCGCAAGCAAGCCGCTCAGATCCGCAGCCTCGGGGCGATGATTGGCTACTATCGATCCCGTCTCCTCCAGGCGACCGTCCTCAAGCACACCTCCGTCAGCCGCACATCCACGGCCGCCCGTAACAACCCGGTGCCGAGGCTGTCGGGTGCGCGGGGCGTGAGGGTGAAGCTGGCCGGTTATGATCCGCTCGGTGGCGGCAGCGATGGCTACGACCCGCGCCCCGCGCCGTTGGAGAGCCTCGACCCATACATCAACGGGTCCACAGAATCGGTCGGCGGTTGGAAGAAGGTCTGCCTCGGACTGCTCTGGTGGATATGCGGGCGGATCGCGCTACCGAAGCCGGAGGACACGGGACCACCGCTGCCCCCCGGCGGGGTGACCGAGCCCCCGCCCCCGTGGTGGGAGCCCGAGACCAACCCGTGGGTTCTGGAGGTCTGAGGCGTCAGGCCCGGAGCTTGGCCCTTAGCCTTGCGGCGTCGGCATGGTCAAGCTCCTCGAGGATATCCAGCGCCGCCCGCCACTCCCGGCGGGCGGCGCTCTCGTCACCGACGGCGTGGTAGGCGTCGCCGAGGTGGTCGAGCACGATGAACATGGTGTGGAGATCGGCCAGACCCTCGTCGAAAGCGAGAGCGTTGCGGTAGCACTCGATCGCCCGCTCGTACTCGCCGAGATGATGGTGTGCGTAGCCGAGACTGTCCCATGCGGCGCTGACACCGCCCCGGCTGCCCGTCTCCTGGAGGATGGTGATCGCTTGCTGGCAGGATTCGACGGCCTGCCGGTAGTCGCCCAGCAGGGTGTATCCCCAGCCCATGTAGGACAGCGTGGTGGCCTCGCCCTCCCGGTGCCCGATCGCCCGGTAGAGCGCGAGCGCGTGGGCACACTCATCTATGAACCGCTGGGCCTGGTCCGGCCGGTTGAACAGGTGCACGCGGTTGTTGTGAGTCAGCGCCTGCCCGAGCACGTCGCCCGCCTGCCGGTAAAAGTCAAGCGCCCGTTGGAGTTCCACGTCGGCCTCAGCGAGGCGCCCGAGCCGGATGTAGGCGGAGCCGAGCCCGCGGTGGGCGTTCGCTTGCGTCCGGGGATCGCCCAGGCGGCCGGCCGATCGCACCGCGGACGGCTGGGTCGCCAGCAGGGCCAGGGTAGGGCCGCGCCGCATCAGGAACGGGACGAGGTACCAGGCGAGGCGGCAGGTGTGCCAGTCGAAGCCTTCCCGCGCCGCCAGGTGAACGGCGGCCAACAGCACGGGTAGTTCCTCGGCGAACCAGGCCAGCGCCGCGTCGGTGTCCTCGAACGCCTCCACCACCACGCCATCGGCCGCCGGAGGGGGCTCGATGCTGTGCTCCCGTTTCGACGGCAGCCGGTCGTTGGCCGCGTAGGCCGCGTGGGTGTAGTAGTCGAGTATCCTGCCCCGGCTCTCGCGGACGATTTCCTTGCCGTCCAAGGCATCGGCGAGCTCGATCGCATAGACCATCAAAAGGTCATGCATCGTGTACCGCCCGGGCGTGCGCTCGACGACAAGGCTGGCGCGGACCAGTTCGTCCAGCAGCGGGCGGACTTGCGCCACCGGGGCACCGGCCAGACTGGCCGCAGCCCCGATCCCGAGATCGGGTCCGGGATGCAGGCCGAGCAGCCGGAAAAGCTTGGCGGCGTGGGAATCGAGCCCGCGGTAGGACCAGGAGAAGACCGCCCGGACGTCGGTGAGCGCATCGTCACCGGCGAGCAGATCCAGCCGAACGCTGTCCTCGCTCAACTGAGCGGCGAGCGAGGCCAGGCTCAGGTGGGCCATCGCGGTCGCTCTCGCCGCCACTACGGCCAGCGCGAGCGGCAGCCGCGCGCAGCGGGCGATGATTTCGGCGACCGCCTCCCACTCGGTCCCGACCCGCTCTGGGCCGAGCCGGTGGGCGAGGAAGTCGCGAGCCTCCGATGTGGACAGTAGGTCCAGGTTGATCAGGTGCGCGTCCTCGCTGGCCAGCCCGGTGAGCTGCCGGCGGCTGGTCACCACGACCACACAGTCGCCCGCGCCCGGCAGCAACGGGCGGACCTGGGCGCTGTCGCGCGCGTTGTCCAGCACCACCAGCATCCGGCGGCCGGCCATCGCGGTGCGGTACAAGGCCTGCTGAGCCTGCGGGCCGGCCGGGATGCGCTGCGGCGGGATGCCAAGCGCCTCAAGGAAATGGTGCACCGCGGCGCTCGGATCCATCACCTGGCCGCCCGGGTCGAAGCCGTGCAGGTTCACATACAGCTGCCCGTCCGGGAAGCGCTCGGCGACGCTGTGACTCCAGTGCAGCGCCAGCGTGGTCTTGCCGATGCCCGCGGTGCCGCCGATGGCCGTGATGACCACCGTCGATCCCAGTCCGGTACCTTGGTCCAGCAAGGCGTTGAGCTGCTTGAGCTCGTCGGACCGGCCGACGAAGCGCCGCACCGGCGGCGGCAGCTGCATGGGCACCTCCACCGCCGCCGTGTCAGCCGTGTCCGCGGCGGCGACACCGACCAGTTCGGCGCGCTCCGCATCACTGAGGTCCAGGGCATCGGCGAGCGCGCGCACCGAGTAGCCGTGCGGCCGGCGGGTCCCCTCGGTCTCGAGCCGGCGCACCGTGCGCACCCCAAGGCCGGCGCGAGCGGCGAGTTCTTCCTGGGACAGCAGGGCTCTTGCGCGCCACCGGCGCAGCATCTCGGCGAGGGTCTCGGCCGGCATGCTCACCATGGTGCCATCCCGGCCTCTTTCACGCAGATCGATGCAAGGTTAGGCTGGCTTTCACCGAAGCGGCAAAGATGCTGCTAATTGGACTCGCGGAGTGTGCCTGATGCGATTGATTCGTTCGAGGCGGTTGCGGTTCCGTGTGATCGGCGTGATGGCTGGCGCGGTCGCCGCGACGCTTGTAGCGAGCTTGATGTATATGTCCGGGAACGCCGTTTCCCCGGCGACCGGAGAGGGGCCGGAGAACCCGGCCGTGCCGGACGAGTGGATGTGGGCGCAACGGGCCAATCCCGACGGCAGCATCCCGGAGACCGCCATCCGCGAGGCGCTTGCGCGCACGAGCGAAATCGAGGCCGAGACGCGCGGCAGCGCCCCGCCTCTGGCGGCGGCCAGCTGGGAGCTGGTCGGCCCGGCAAATATCGGTGCCCGCCTCATCGACATCGTGCTCGACCCCAACACCCCGGACATTGTCTACACCGCGGCCGGCACCGGCGGCGTGTGGAAGAGCGTGGACGGCGGTGCGACTTTCGCCAGCGTCTGGCCGGACAGCCTGCCGCAGTCGATGGGCGCGCTGGCGATCACCCCGGACGGCACGCTGTTCGCCGGGACCGGCGAGCCCGACCACGGCGGCGGCGGTTCGTACTACGGCTCGGGCGTTTACCGCTCGACCGACGGCGGCAAGAAATGGACCAGTATCGGCCTGACCAACACCGGCTCGACCGGACGGATCCGGATCGACCCGGCCAACCCGAAGCGCATCTTCGTCGCGGCGCAGGGCCGCTTGTTCGACAACGGCGGCGACCGCGGACTGTTCCTGTCCGAGGACGGCGGGAACAGCTGGCGCAAGGTGCTGGCCGGTATGAACAGCACCACCGGGGCGATCGATGTGTCGATTAATCCGGCGAACCCGAACATCCTGCTGGCGGCGATGTGGGACAAGCTGCGTTTCCCTGACGGGCGCGAGTACGGCGGCCCCGGCTCGGGCGTTTACCGGTCGGTGGATGGCGGTTTGACCTGGGCGCGCGTCGGCGCGCCGCTTCCCGCGCCGGAGGCGGAGTCAGGGCGGATCGGTGTCGCTTTTGGACAGAGCGATCCTTCCCGCGCGTACGCGATAACAAATGACCGAATCGGAAACCTCACCGGATTCTTCGTCTCGACCGACGCCGGTGCGACCTGGACCCGTCCCATGACCGGCGAGCCGGCGCTCGACGGCGCCGACGGCGGGTTCGCGTGGTGGTTCGCGCGGCTGTTCGTCGACCCGGCCAACGCCGATCACCTGTTCAGCGTGGGTGTGCCGATGATGGAGTCGGTCAACGGCGGCCTCAGCTGGGTCGCCAGCCCCGGCAGCCGGTTCCACGTCGACCAGCACGCCATGGCCTGGGATCCACACCACGCCAACCGGGTCTACATCGGCAACGACGGCGGGCTCTACTGGTCCAATGAGAACGGCCTCGTCACCGGAGCGTGGACCAAGTCCACCTACCAGCCCTACATGCAGTTCTACGCGATGGACGTCAGCGCACAGGACGTGACCCGGATTTCCGGCGGCACGCAGGACAACAACTCGCTGAGGTCGTGGGGCGGGACCGACTGGAACGCCTACCGTGGCGGCGACGGCATGATGAACCGCATCAATCCGGTGGACCAGAACAACGTCTACGCCTGCGCGCAGAACGGCGCGTGCGTCCGCTCGGACAACGGCGGCGACACCATCACCAGCATCCGCCCGCGGTTCACCGGTACCCGGTTCAACTGGGTGTCGCCACTGGAGATCGCGGCGGGCGCGCCCGACACCGTCTACTTTGGATCCAATATTCTGAACCGGTCGGATGACCGGGGTGTGACATGGCGGGCCGTGAGCCCGGACCTGACGGGCGGTCCGACGCCGCGCAACTCGACGTCCTACGGGACCATCACCACCATCGGCATCGCGCCGACCGACAAGGAAACCGTCTACGTCGGCACGGACGACGGCCGGTTGTGGGTGACCCGCGACGGCGGCGGCACCTGGACCCGGCTCACCGACCCCGACCTGCCCGACCGGTGGGTCACCCGGGTCACCGTCGACCCCGACGACGCCAACACGGCCTGGGTGACCTACTCCGGCTGGAGGTCGCAGAGCGAGGCTCAGCCGCACGTGTTGATGACCACCGACGGCGGGGCCAACTGGACCGACATCTCCGGCCGCCTGCCGCAGTCACCGGTCAACGACGTCATCCGGCACCCCAAGCACAAGAAGTGGCTCTACGTCGCGACCGACATGGGCGTGTTCTTCAGCCCCAACTTCGGCGTGAACTGGCGCAAGGTCGGCGACAGCTTCCCGGCCGTGCCGGTCACCGACATCCACATCCAGGCGCAGACCAACACGTTGTTCGCGGCGACCTTCGGGCGCAGCATCCTGAAGACCACCGTGATCGGTGGCCTCGACGGCGAGTAACGCCATAGGGCGACCTTGCGGCGACCTTTGCGGCGACCTTTGAGGGTCACCGCAAAGGTCGCCTTTGTATGGTCAGTTGATCTAGCATTTTCTGGGAAAGTGCTGCCTCAAATCGTTGGGAGGCAGCACTTTCCCAGAAAATGCTAGATCGCGGCGGGCAGCTCGGCGTCGGCTTGGTCGCCGCCTTCGGTCGCGAGCGCTCGCGGCAGACCAAAAATCGCATTACCGCCAGTATGTCGGAAGTCTGTCCCCGATTTGCCGAGCCTCCCATCGACGTATGGGTGTACGGTATGGACACCCGTGTGAATAACAACGATGATGGGATTAGTAACAACGAGACTGTGATCAGCAATGGGGGATGCCATGCTAGAGGAAGTGCGCCGCATCGCCGACGAGATCCTTTTTCCCAAGGCGACCGCGAGGGACCGCGAGGGCGTGCTGATCTCCCGGTCCGAACTGGAGCCGCTGGCCTCGGCCGGGGTGTTCGGCTGTTACGTCCCCCGCCGGTGGGGCGGTCTGGAGTGGACCGAAGAGACGGCCCGGGAGCTCTACGCGGTGCTCGCCGGCGGGTGCGCCGCCACCGCGTTCGTCTGGATGCAGCACCAGAGCCTCGCGCGGAAGCTGACGACCAGTCCTAACACAACCCTGGCCGCCGCTGTGCTGCCCGACCTCGCCGCCGGCCGCCTGATCGCCGGCGACGTCAACTACCTGCGCCGGGTCCCGCCGGCGGTGCGGGCCCACCGCGACGGCGACGGCTTCCGGCTCGACGGCCACGCGCCCTGGGTGGCGTCGTGGGGGATCGCGGACCTGTATCTCGTGGCGGCGGTGGATGACGAGGACATCGCGCGCTACTTCGCGGTCCGGGCCGACGCGCCGGGGCTGCACGCGGCGCAGCAGCTCGAGATCCTGGCGGTGCGCACGTCGGGCTGCGTGCGGTTGCACCTCGACGGGGTACGGGTCGAGGAGGATCAGCTCGTCGAGTCGCTGCCCTGGATCGATTGGCGGGCGCGCGATGTGCGGCGCCGGGCTCAGCCGATGCCGCCGGTGTTCGGCATCGCCGAGCGGGCTTTGCGACTGCTTGAAGGGTTCGGCTACGACGAGGCCACCGCAGCGCTCACCGCCGAGCTGGCCGACTGCAAGGCTTACGCCTGGGGGCTGCCCGACGAGGCGATCGAGGAGCAGTTAGCGGCCCGGGGCCGCAGCCACGAGCTCGCCCTGCGCATCACCGGTGCGCTGGTCGCCGCCGGTGGCGGCCGATCGGTCCAGTTGGAGAACGATGCCCAGCGCCTGCTGCGCGAGGCCGCGTTCTTCAGCATCCAGTCGCAGAGCGAACCGGTGCGCGCGGCCACGATGCAAGCGTTCACGGCGGTACGGAGATGATTTCGTCTGTCCACATTGTACAGTTGCCGTTCCCGTCGACCTGGAGCCCCGAGCCGGACCTCGCCGCCTACTATCGCGTCTACGATCGCCGGTTCGCCGAGCTGCTGCCCGACTACTTCGTGCCCACCGGCGGGCTTTGGGAAATTCCGCTGTGGGTGGCGCACCTGACCGCGCTGCTGGACGAGGTGGACCTGGACTCGACGTTTATCGACCTGAGCCGGGCGGAGGCCGTGGCTTCCTCGTGCGTCGAGGTGTTGTGTGACGCCTCCGCCCCCGGCGACCTGATCCTGATGTCCCCGCTGGCGCAGAACTTCGCCCTCGCCCACGCCGTCTCGCGGCGTTTGCAGGCCGCCGGCCGCAAGTGCGTGCTCGGTGGCAATATGGCGCCGCTCGTCCCGCCGGACAGTTGCCACAGCGTGTTCCGGGGCCAGCTCGACGCCACGACCGCCCGGCGGCTGGCCGCCATCGCCCGCGGGGAACAGGCCGGCGTCGTCCAGATCGCACCGGGACGCGGCTTGCGGCCGAACCGGATCGGCTGGGCGCCGACCTACCGCCATCTCGAGGGGTACGCGGGGCAGGTGCCGCTCATCCGGATCAACGCCAGCCACGGCTGCCTGTTCGACTGCAGCTTCTGCGGCGACGCGTGGAGTTCCCAGCTGACCCTGGTCGACCGCGACGCCCTGCGACGCGAGGTCGACGAGCTCATCAAGCGGTTCCCGGATTGCCGCATCTTTTACATCGGCGACAAGACATTCGGCCAATCCCGGGAAGCGGTGGCCAACCTGCTCGCCGTCTTCGCGGACCGGCCCGGATTCCGCTTCATCGTGCAGACCCACGTGATGCAGGTCAAACCCTGGGTGATCGACGCGATGCGACAGCTGGGTGTCGCGGTGGTGGAGATGGGATTCGAGTCCGCCGACACCGCGATGCTCAAGGCGCAGAACAAGATTTCGCGTGGCCTGGAGGATTACACCCGGCGCATCGCGGCCATCCGCGATGCCGGCATGCGCGTGGTGCTCAACGTCATGGGCGGCCTCGACGAGGAGACGGCGCAGTCACACCGGCTCACCATGGCCTGGCAACGCGAGCATCGGGAACTGTTGTGGCTGTGCAACCTTTACAACTTCGTGCCGTACCCCCTCATCCCGGATTTCGCCCGGCTGCGGCCCCGCATCTTCGACTGGGATTTCGCGCACTGGCGGGAGGACGCCCCGGTGGTTTACCGGCCCACGCACCTGAGCGTGCAAGAGAGCTGGGCCCTGTTCAAGGAGAAGATTGCCACGGCCCTTGAGATTGCGCAGGAGATCACATGACGGACCTTCCGGACTTCGCGGCGATCGCCGCCGCGGCACGGGTCGCCGACCACGCCGACGATCCGCTGCCCGGCTGGGCCGGCCTCGCGACACTGTTCGGCGCGTCTCCCGCGAGCGTCGGCGGCGAAGCACCACCGCCCGAGGCGTGGGTGGCGGCCGGCGTCCCGTTCGACGCGACGTCCAGTTCGCGGCCCGGCGCCGCCGAGGGACCGCGAGCGGTCCGCGCCGCCAGCGTGATCTACGCCAGCGGGCTGAAGAGCTGGCGGGCCACGGAGATGGTGGACATGCGCACCCTGGACCGCTTCGCCTATGCGGCGCCGGTGCTCATCGACACTGGTGATTTCCCGGTGTACCCCACCGATCTGCTCCGGACCTTCGCCTCGGTCAGCGGGCACGCCCGCACCCTGCTCGAATCCGCGAGGCGGGCAATCTTCCTGCAGGGCGACCACTCGGTGACGTTCCCGACGTTCGCTGGTTACCGGGCCGCCCGGCCCGGCCGCCGGCTCGGCTTCGTCAACGTTGACCACCACTTCGACTTCGGCAACTGGAGCGCGATCCACGGCGCGCTCTATCACGGCTCGAACTCCCGGCGGATCAGCGAGCTGCCCGGGATGCGACCGCGGGACATCGCGTTCGTCGGGGTCGGGGACGTGACCCGAGCCGAGCAGTACGAGTGGTTGCTCAGCAAGGGATTCCACGTCGTGCGCGCCGCGGACATCCGCCGCGAGGGCGCCGCCCGGGCCCTGGCTTCCGCGGTGGCGCACCTGGCCGAGGAGTGCGACGGAGTCTACGTGTCGCTCGACATCGATGTCCTCGACGCGAGCGTCGCGCCCGGCACCGGAAACGTGACCATGGGCGGGCTCGCGGCCGGCGAACTTCTCGACGTCTTCGAGCAACTGCGGGAGCTGCCGATCGAGGTGCTCGACGTCGCCGAGGTGTCGCCGCGGCACGATCCGACCGGCCGCACCGCGCAGATCGCCGCCCGCGTGCTGTTCGAATTCCTGTTCCGCGAACCGACTAAGAAGGTCCCATGAGCTTCACTCCACCCGATACGCCCGCGTGGCAGGCGTTCTGCGCCGCCCGAGGGCTGCGCCCCGCAGGGATCGCGGGCCGCGGCCTCGATTTCACCGTGCTGCGGATGGTCGACGCGGCCGGCGATCAGGTCGCGGTGAAGGTGCCGCACGCGAGGTTCTCGTCCAACGTCAACGACCCGCATGTCGACCGCCGGATCCTGCTGCTGCAGGAGTACGACGTGACCAGCCATCTGACCGTGCACGGCCTGACGGTCGCCCGGCCGCGCGAGCTTTACCTGTCGGCCGAGCTTGACGTCCTTGTCTGCGACCACGTGCCCGACGGCGGCCTGGGCGTCGACGGCGAAGCGCTCGGCGCGCTGCTGGCCCGGCTGCACGCGGTACCGATACCAGAAAGGCCTTTGGTGGCAAGCGAAGGCGACCTCACCACCGGTGAGATCATCGTCCAGCGGGTGGAACGCCGGTGGAAGGAGCTCGGCCGGCTCCACCCAGCCTTGCCCGCCCTGCCCGCCTTGGCCGTCCCACCGGCAGGCCGGAATGCCTTGCTGCACATGGACGTGCGGGCCGCGAACCTGCGCTGCCCGGACAGGCGGAGCCCGGTGCTGGTCGACTGGGCCAATGCCCTCGTCGCGGATCCGGCGCTGGAGCTGGCCCGGGTGTCGGAGTTCGCCCGGATCCCGGGCAACGGGATCGACATCGATGGGCTGCGCCGCGGTTACGGTGCCGCTCCGCCGGTACCGCTGCTGTATCACCTGGACGCCGCCGTCCTGCTGGCCCTGGTGTTCCGGTCGGAGGCGCCGGATCCGGTGCTCGGTCCACAGTGGACAGACCGTGCGGTCACCCTCGCGCGGCGACTGGTTTAGCGGAGGGCGCATGCGTGGTACCGAAGCAATCCTCTTCGACGCGGCCGGCACTCTCTTCGACCTCGAGCCCGACCTGGCCACCAGACTGGCGGCCGCCGTGCACGGGCTGGTCGCCGATCCTGACGCGGCGGTGCGCGGGGCGCTTTCCCGCGTCAACGACCGGGGCGGCTGGCCGGAGGACCAGCCCGACGCACGCCGCCGCCTCGCCGCCTGGACCGAGTTCGTCCGCTCCATTCTCGACGACACCGGCGCCGGCGCCTTTGACGCGAGGAAGTCAGCGGCGGCTATCGCCGCCGACATCATCGATCCCCGTTCATACCAACTCTTTCCGGAGACGCTCGGCGTGCTGGACCTGCTTTTCCAGGCGGGGGTACCGTGTGCGATCGTTTCCAACTTCGACGACCTGCTCCTGGAGATCCTCGATCACCTCGACATTCGTCGATATTTCGCCGCCGTCGTGCACTCCGCGAAGGTCGGCGTCTACAAGCCCGACGCGCGAATCTTCGCCCGCGCGATCTCGTTGCTCGGGGTCGACGTGGGACGCGCGGTCATGGTCGGGGACTCGCCGTACTCCGACATCGACGGTGCCCGTTCGTTCGGGCTCCGCGCCGTCCTCATCGACCGCAAGGACCAGCGCCCGGGACACGAGGGTGAGGTCGTCACCAGCCTCGGCGACCTCCCCTCGCTGCTTTTCGGTGCTAGTGCGAGAGGGAGGCCGACATGATTCTGTTGACCGGGTTGAGCCTGGATCTCCTTGGCCGGCTGGAAAAGCTGGCACCGGAGACCGCGCTGGCCGTCCTTGAAGATCCCGCGGTGCTGCGGCGGCGCGGCATCGATCCCGACAAGCTGTCCTTCACCGGGCTGCAACGGCTGATCCTGGCGCCATACCACCACAGCACCGCGTACCGGGAGCCGATCGACGGCCTGCCCCTGACGGCGGTCGTCCCGGTGACGGAGTACACGGTCCGCGCCGCCGCCGACATCGCCGAATCCCGGAACCTTCCGGGCGCCGGGCGCCGGGCCGCCGAGGCGCTGACCGACAAGGTGGCGCTGCGGTGGGCCGCCGGAGCGGCGGGCCTCCCGCAACCCCGTTGGTCCACTGTGGACGGACCGGGCGAGCTGCGCAGACGGCGCCGCGAGATGCGGGGCGACTTGGTGTTGAAGCCGGCCGACCGGGCGGGGAGACTGGGCGTGCAGATCCTGTCCGCGGAAGAGGAATCCCAAGAAGCGTGGGATTTGCTTGTAGCGCAGGACGCCGACGATCCGATGCTGCCTTCGACCGCGATCCGCCGCGGCATCCTGCTCGAGGAGAGGATCCTCGGCGAGGAGTACAGCGTCGAGGCACTGGTCCGGGACGGGGAGATGGTCTGGGCCAACGCGACGGCGAAGAAGGTCTGGCCGGGCCGTTACCCGGTCGAGGCGGGGCACGACGTTCCCGCCCCGGCCGGCGCTCCGGTCGATGCCCTGCTGCGGGCGACCGCCGATCTGGTGGCGGCGATCGGGTACGGGTACGGAATCCTGCACGCCGAATGGATTGTCCGCAAAGGCGTCCCGCATCTCGTCGAGTGCGCCGGACGGCCTCCGGGCGACGGGATCCTCAACCTCATCGACGATGCCTACGAGTGCGACCTGCTCGACCTGTACGTCCGGCTCATGCGGGGCGAACCGATCGCGCCGTCGGTGGCGAAAGGCGGTGCGGCCGTTCGGTTTCTGCGTGCCGAGCCGGGCCGGGTCGAGTCGGTGACGGGTGTCGAGGCCGCGCGCCGGGTACCCGGCGTGTCCCAGGTGGCGGTGCATGTTCAGCTCGGCGGGCAGGTGGGGGAGATCCGATCGTCGTGGGGTCGGCCCGGTCAGGTTGTCGCCACCGGTACCACCGTGGAACTCGCCGCGCAGGCCGCCGACAACGCGGTCGCCGCCATCACGATCCGGACGGTACCCGATGCGGCGGATTGACCCCGTCCATGGCCTCACCGCCGCTGTGCTTTCCGAGACCGCCGGCGGCGGCCTGTTCCTCGCGGCGTCGGCCATCTACTTCACGACGGTGGTCGGGTTGCGGCCGACCGAACTCGGGACCGCGCTGTCCGCCGGCGCGGTGGTGGCTCTGGTCAGCAGCTACCCCGTGGCCCGGATCGCCGACCGTTTCGGGGTCCAGCGCAGCCTTGCGCTGCTTCACTTCTGGCGCGGGCTGTGCCTGTTGGCCTTGCCGTTCGTCAACGGACCCATCCAGCTGATCGCCGTCTGCGCACTTCTCGGGCTCGCCCAGGGCGCCGATGGTCCGGTCCTGCAAGCACTCGCGGGTGGGATCGGCGGCGAGGGCCGGGTGGCCCTGATGGCCCGCCTCGGAATGCTGCGCAACGTGGGATTCTCGGTGGGCGTCCTCGCGGCCGCACCCGTAATCGCCACCGGCAGCCGCCTCTGGTTCCAAGGGTTGCTGGCCGCGGACGGCCTGGCATCCGTCGTCGCCGCCGTTCTGGTTCTCCTGTGCCGGCCCGCCGGCCAACAGCACCTCGACATGGGCCGGCTCCACCCGCGCCGGCTCGGCGCGTTGCGCAAGCCCGCGCTGTGGCAGATAGCTTTGGTCAACGGCCTGCTTGTGCTGCACGCGACCATGCTGACGATCGGTGTCCCGATCTGGGTCGTGTCCGCCACCAAGGCGCCCAACGTGGCCGTGCCCGGGTTGCTGATCCTCAACACCGCGCTCGTCGTGCTGCTTCAGGTGCGGCTCGGCAAGGGCAACGAGACCCTGGATGCCGGGATCCGCACGAGCCGGCGAGCCGGACTCACTCTCGCCCTGGGCAGCATGGCGGTCGCCGCCGCGGCCCTGGCGCCGGACCCGACGACCGCGGTCATCGTGCTCACGGTCGCGATCACGCTGCATACCCTTGGCGAGATCTGGCAATCGGTCGGCAATTGGTCGCTTTCGTACTCTATGGCGGTGCCCGGTTCCGAAAGCGAACACATCGCCGTGTTCGAGTTCGGCTTCCTCATCCAGTCGGTGGTCGGCCCAGCCCTGATCACCGGCGTGGTGTTGGCGCTCGGCACGACCGGATGGCTCGGCCTGGCCGTAGTGTTCGCGGCGGCCGCCCTGCTGGTGCGGCCGGTGGCCCTGCGCGCCGCCGCCTCCGTGCACGGTGCCGAACAGCAAATGCCACATGTCATTGTCGGACGGCACCGCTTGGCCGACATGCGCCAGCGATCGACCGCCCCCCGTCGCACAACGCCAGCCACACATGCCGGTGTCGCGCGGCACCGCTCCGTATCGCGCCGTTGACACCCTGTTCGATCTAGCATTATCCCGCCGCATTTTCGGGGATAGTGCTGCCTCAAAGCGCTGGGAGGCAACATTTTCGGGGAAAATGCTGGATCAAAGGATCATGGGATGCGGCTATGGGTCCATGGGGAGGACGGCGCCGCTCAGTTGGCGTGCGGTGCAGCCGCGGCGCACTTTGGCGTCGATCGCGGCACCGCCGTATTCGATCAGGGTGCAGCCGAGGTCGCCCAGTGCCCAATCGATCACGGCGTAGTAACCCGCCTCGAAATATCCGAAAGTCTCGCGGCCGTGGAACGCGGCGAGTTTGGGGATCACCCAGTCGTGCTCGCGCACCGCGACGACGTGCCCCAGCTCCTCGTCGTCGCGAACCACCCCGAGGAGCAACAGGTCGTCGCGGTAGTGCTCGGCCAGCGACTCGAACTGCCCGGCGATGCGGGTCCGGTCGGCGGCCAGACCGTATCTGAGGTAATGGGTGAGTTGCCGATCCACCAACCGTTCTACCGCGCCGAGCGCCGAAGTGGTGCGGATGCGCAGACCGGCGGCGGCGAAGGCCCGGCGTTCCCGCGTCACCTCGCGGCGGCGCCGGCCAGGCAACCTGGCCAGGTAGTCGTCGAATGACCGCGCGCCACGCAGGTCCAGATAGGCCGACGGCCCCATCGGGAAATGGATCGCGTCCTCGAATCCGGATGCCGTGATGGTAGTGGCGGCCAGATGCGGCAGCAGGATCGTGCGGGCGCCTTCGGCGCGGGCCACCGATGTCACGGCCCGCCGCAGCGAGTCGACGGCGGTGCGAGCCCGATCAGCCGGGACTCCTTGCCTGACATGCATACCCGATACGAACGAGCTCGGGGCCACCACGACGACCGATGGCGCGTCGGGCGCCACCATCGGGTGGTCGGGGAGGTAGGCGGCCAGGCGGTACTTGGTGTGGTGGTCGCCGGGCCGGCGGACATGAAGCACCGCAACCGCGTCCGGCCGTCCGTCGGGGCCGTTCACCATGGCATACGCCGGGGGACGGTCGAAGCTGCCCTCGTGACACGTGAGCCAACGTACCGACAGCTGCGGCGGCCCGCCGCGGACCGCCTCCGACCATCGCCGCGCCACCTCGGGGTCGCGGAGATTGTCATACACCACAACCGATATCCTTGCACTGTCAGGGCTGCGGTGCGGTGTCCGAAGGTTGCCACTGCTATCTCGAGTCGTATGGCACGCTCGACCGGTGGCAATCCTCACCGATGTCGGGGGCGTACGGATCGGGCTGGACGGTGAATCCGCGCCCGATCTGGACCTGCTCCGACTCCGCGAACCGAGCGCCGAGGAGATTCCGGGCCTGCTCGCCACCGGGTACCTCATCCGCCCGTCCGAGGTGACCTGGCTCGCGCCGACCGGCGCCGGCGCCGGCGAGTTCCTGAGCCGGCTCAGCGGCAAGGATCGGCAGAACATCCGTACCGCTCAAAAGTCGCTTGCCGCAAGCGGTGCCCGGATCGAGATCGGCACCGTCCACGAGCAATTCATGGACGAATTCCTCACCCTGTATGCGCGGGCGCTGGAGGGCATGACCAACGCCATCCCGGTGGCGATCAAGCAGCGGGACGCGATGCTGGCCGACTCCGACGCTTACTTCGCCGTCGCCGTAAGGGAGGCCGGGCGCCTGGTCGCGGCGTGCCTGGCGGTGCGGGACGCCGGCCGCGACCTGGTGCGGATCCGGTTCTCCGCCGCCGAGGCGCACCTGCGCGGCGCCAGCGTCACCCGGGTGCTCTACCTGGCGGCGATCGACGAGGCGCGCAGCCGTGGCGTCGGGCGGGTCAGCCTCGGCACCGACCTCAACCTGTACGGCCACATCGTCCAACCCGGACTGTTCAGCTTCAAGGTCCGGCTCGGCTTCGAGGCGCATTCCTCACCGCTGGCCATCGACCATGGTCACGACCTGGCCGAGCGGATCATATCGTTGCGCCGCCTCGGCGAGCCGACGCTGACCCTCGCCTACGCCACGAGGCCGGACGGCACGGGCATCGATCAATTTACCCCGCTGCATCTGCACGTTTTCACCCGCGAGACAGCACCCGACCTAAGACCCTACCGGGCCACTTTTGTGGGCGGGGTCACGGTGCACCATTCCGGTACGGCCTGAACAGGTCCACAATGGAACGGGGACCCCGCATGATCCTCCCCTTGCGGGGTCCCCACCGCGCCTGCTGGTGCCACCGGGGTCCGATGGCACCAACAGTTATGATCGGTTACGGGCAGCGGCGAAGTGAACTGATCCGGTCATTCCAGCCGATGCCGCTGAGATTGGGGTTCGAGGCGCCTGCGCCCCACGAGCGCACCGACCCGCCATAGTTCTTGTCCTGGTAGGTGCACCAGATGCGGCCTGTGCGGTTCCACACCGCCGTGGTCTTGTCGTTGAAGACGAACCCGCCGATGGCGACGTTGAGGTCGGACGATCCGATCGTGAATCGTGCGAAGTGCCCCTGGTAGGTGTTGTCTTCCCAGATGCAAAAATACCCGCTCGGGCACTGCCCCATGGTCGCTTGGGCCGGTTGTGCGAGGGTGAAGATGCTGGCGATGGTCAACAGCGTCGCCATAGCCGCGATTCTGGCTTTGGTGGGGGTGTACACGTCATTACCTCCTTTGTCTCAGCGCTCCCGAGTCGCAGTCTGGGGCTGTTCACTTACCAGGGACTTGACGGAGTACCAACCAAGCTTGAGCATCGACGTGCATCTTGCTTGTGACGACTTGGGGGAGGGGGATGGCGCCGGCGCGGTTTCGCCTTCTCGGTCCGTTCGAGGCCGAGGTGGCCGGGCGGGAACTGGCGCTGTTGCGTCCCCAGGAACGGTCGATGCTGGCGATCCTCCTGCTCGAGGCGGGGCGGGTGGTGCCCGAGGACAGGCTGATGGGTCTGCTTTGGAGCGGCTCCGCCTCGCCGGCTTCCCGATCCACCTTGCAGACCTACGTGTCGCGGCTGCGGGCGGCGCTGGGCCCGGATGTCCCGCTTGCCCGGTCCAGCGGCGGTTACGCCCTCGACATCACACCGGATTCCGTTGACGTGTTCAGGTTTCGCGAGCTTGTCGGGCAGGCGCGCGCCATCGCCGATCCGGCCGGCAAGGCCGACCGGCTGCGAGACGCGTTGAGCCTGTGGCGCGGGCCGCCGCTGGTGGGCATCACACCGGAGGCGCTGCGAGCCCGCCTGAGCGAGCCGCTGATCGAGATGCGGCAAAGCGCCCTGGCGCTGCGGATTGACGCCGATCTCGCCGCGGGCCGGGGCGAGGAGCTCGTGGACGAGCTGACCGGGATGCGATCGGAGGCCCCGCTCGACGAGCGCCTCGCCGGGCAGCTGATGCTCGCGCTGGCGCGTAGTGGCCGCCGCGTCGATGCGCTGGAGGCGTTCCGGCGCTTGCGGATTCAGCTGCGCGACCAGCTTGGCCTGGAGCCGGGCGAGGACCTGTGCGCGGTGCAAAGGACGATCCTGCAAGGCGCCGCGCAGGTGGCGCGCCCTGACCCAGGTGCCGCGCAGGTGGCGCGCCCTGACCCAGGTGCCGCGCAGGTGGCGCGCCCTGACCCAGGTGCCGCGCAGGTGGCGCGCCCTGACCCAGGTGCC
>Ga0075418_10000213_pt1 | contig 57116 bp, 69 predicted proteins | sample SoiMetdeltSBSDD2_FD_81776 | JGI IMG/M metagenome (GOLD analysis project Ga0075418, IMG submission 81776) | Bulk soil microbial communities from a Populus tree surrounding site in Tennessee, USA - Soil MetaG P. deltoides SBSDD2 | ecosystem: Environmental > Terrestrial > Soil > Tree plantation...
CGGGCTCCCACCATTTCGACGTGCCGCTGGTGGTGATGGTCTTGATCGAGCTCAGGGCGCTGGTGCCGCCCATGGCGTCGGCGGCCTTGCTTACAAGGCTCTGCTCCTTGGTTGGGGTGGCGCAGGAACCTAGGACAAAAGCGCCGAAAAGCGCTGCGAGCGCATACCTCATCGTCTCCTCCTGTAGGGTGGGCAGGGAGGAGAACACTAGGCCGAAAGGGCTATTCCTTCAAGAGACGGCCGCGCCGGCGGCCCTGACCCCTATCGCCTGGCGGTTTCGGGGGGATTGACCGCGGTGAACTCCTTGCGGCTGATGCGCCCGTCGCCGTCGCGGTCTACTCCCAGCCAGTTGGTGCTGAGCGCCTCCTGGCTGGTCAATTCGGTGCCGGTGAGGTAGCCGTCGTGATTCTTGTCCAGGCGGTCGAAAAGGGCCTGGCTCGACGCGGCGTCCCGGCGGAAGCTGGGGCGCTGCACCGTCGCGCCGCCCGAAGCGCTCTCTTCCTCGGCGGCGGGGGGCGCGGCCGGCTTCTTCTCTTGAGCGTAGGCCGGGGCGAGGACGAAAAGCACGAGGGTCAGGAGGAGTCTCATGGCGGGGAGCATAGCCCTCTCCTCCGAACGGCCCTGAGCAGGGCGGCATGCGCCGCCCGGCGCATCCCTTCAGCGCGCGGCGAGCAGCGGCTGCGCCGACTCCGCCCGGATCCGGCGGGACTGCTGGAGGAGCTCTTCCCAGAGGCTGTCGGTGTCCTTGCGGAAGATGGTCTCGACGTCGGCGTTCATGACCGACCACAGGCCACGGTCGATCTCGCTCTTCAGCTCGCCCGGACGCCAGCCCACGTAGCCGACGAAATAGCGCGCCTCGTTCGGCGTCGTCTCGATGACGTGGTCGATGGTGTTCGCGCGGAAGGCGAGATAGAGGTTTTGCATCAGCGGCACCGAGCCGCCGCCCGGGGTTTGATCGGCGCGAACCAGCGCCACCAGCGCGCCGCGCGAGAACGGGCCGCCGTAGAACACCGGTTCTACCACCTTCTTGGAGGGCTCGTGCTCGGGAAACAGGCTTCCGAGCGAGCGCTTGGTCGGCCGGTTGAGGATCACGCCGACGTGGCCGCCGTTGGGCGCGGGCGCGGCGAGCAGCACCGTCTGTCGGTACTCGAGGTCGCGGAACGCGGGATGCGCCACGAGCAGCATGGCGTCCTCCTGCAGTTGCGCGCGCGCGATTCCGGGCGCCACGCCCGACACGAGGACGAGAAGGAAGGCTGCGGCGAAGCGAAGTGCGGCGGTCATGATTTCAGTATACCTGTGGATTTGACGCTGCCGCCATAGGTCCGGCGCTCGTACTTTTTAGCTAACGGCTAGGCGCCGGCTTCGCCGTTCCGGCAGCGCGCGTGCGGTGCGCGCTGGCCCGATCGAGCAGCTCCTCCCACATGCCGGCGGTGTCGCGCCGGAACAGGAGCTCCTCGCTGGCCGGCAGCAAGTACCAGCCGTCGCGCGCGATCTCGCTGTCCAGCTGCCCCGGCATCCATCCGGCGAAGCCGACGTAGAGCCGGTACGGCGACTGGAGTTGCTCGACGATCGCCGGATGCATGCTGAGGTAGATACCTTGCAGCACATGAAAGGATGGCGCGGGCGGCTCGTTCTCGGAGCGGAACAGCGCCACGACGGTGCGCGGCATCACCGGGCCGCCGCTGTAAATCGGTTCACCGGTGCGCTCGTGGCGCACCGTGGTAGGGCGGTTGAGGATCACGCCCACGGTGCTCGCGTCCTCGGCCTGCGTCACGAGCACGACCGTGCGACTGAAGTTCGGATCGGCGAGGCCCGGCTTGGCGACGAGCAGGATCGCGTTCGGCGGCTCCGCCATGCACGCCGTCCAGCAGGCGGCAAGCAGCGCCGCGAGCCAGCGCATGACCTAGGTGAACGCCTGGATACCGGTCTGCGCGCGGCCGAGGATCAGCGCGTGGATGTCGTGCGTGCCCTCGTAGGTATTGACCACTTCGAGGTTGACCACGTGGCGGATGACGCCGAACTCGTCGGAGATCCCGTTTCCGCCCAGCATGTCCCGCGCGACGCGCGCGATGTCGAGCGCCTTGCCGCATGAATTGCGCTTCATGATCGAGGTGACCTCGGCCGCCGCGCTGCCCTCGTCCTTCATGCGCCCGAGGCGCAGGCAGCCCTGCAGGCCGAGCGCGATCTCGGTCTGCATGTCGGCGAGCTTCTTCTGCACCAGCTGATTGGCGGCGAGCGGCCGGCCGAACTGCTTGCGGTCCAGGACGTAGGTTCTCGCCCTGAACCAGCAGTCTTCCGCCGCGCCGAGCGCGCCCCACGCGATGCCGTAGCGCGCCGAGTTGAGGCAGGTGAACGGACCCTTCAGGCCGCGCACCTCGGGAAACGCGTTCTCCTCCGGGCAGAACACGTTGTCCATCACGATCTCGCCGGTGATCGACGTGCGCAGCCCGACCTTGCCGTGAATCGCGGGCGCGGAAAGGCCTTGCATGCCTTTCTCGAGAATGAATCCTCTTATTTCCTCATTCTCCTTGGCCCAGACGACGAACACGTCGGCGATCGGCGAATTCGAGATCCACATCTTGCTGCCGGTGAGGCGGTAGCCGCCGGAGACCTTCTTCGCGCGCGTCTGCATCGACCCCGGATCGGAGCCGTGGTTGGGCTCGGTGAGGCCGAAGCAGCCGATCCATTCGCCGCTCGCGAGCCGCGGAAGGTATTTCTTCTTCGCTTCCGAATTGCCGAACTCGTAGATCGGCAGCATCACCAGGGAGGACTGCACGCTCATCATGGAGCGATAGCCCGAGTCGACGCGCTCGACCTCGCGCGCGATCAAACCGTAGCAGACGTAGTTGAGGCCGGGGCCGCCGTACTCCGGCGGGATGGTCGGCCCGAGCAGACCGAGCGCGCCCATCTCGCGGAAGATGTTCGGATCTGTTTTCTCCGATCGGAAGGCTTCGAGGACGCGAGTCGCCAGCTGGTCCTGGCAATATGCGCGCGCCGCGTCGCGCACCATGCGCTCATCCTCGCCCAGCTGCTGCTCGAGAAGCAGCGGGTCGTCCCAGACGAATTCCGCCCGGGGCTTCTTGATGGGAGCGTTCATCAGTGCATCCTTTCGAGGATCACGGCGAGGCCCTGGCCGACGCCGATGCACAGCGACACCGCGGCGTAGCGCCCGCCCGACTGCTGCAGCTCGCGCGCGACGGTGAGCGCGAGCCGTGCGCCCGAGGCGCCGAGCGGATGGCCGATCGCGATCGCGCCGCCGTTCGGGTTGACGCGCCGGTCCTTGAAGTCGACCTCCATGAGTCTCAGGCAGCCCAGGACCTGGCTCGCGAAGGCCTCGTTGATCTCGATGACGTCCATGTCGCTCAACTTGAGATTGGCTCTTTGCAGCGCCAATGGGATTGCATAGGCCGGCCCGACGCCCATGATGCGCGGCTCGACGCCGGCGCTTGCCGCCGACACGATGCGCGCGATCGGCTTCTTGCCCTTGTTCTCGCCCCACTTGCGGCTTGCGATGACCAGGGCCGCCGCGCCGTCGTTCACACCGGAAGCGTTGCCGGCGGTGACGACCCCGCCTTCGAACAGCGGTTTCAATTTCTGCAGGGATTCGAGCGTGCTGTCCCGGCGAGGATGCTCATCCGCGTCCACCAGGGTGGCAGGCGCGTCTTTTTTCTTCGCTGGAAGCGAGACCGCGTGGATCTCCCCCTTGTAGAAGCCCTCCGCTTCCGCCTGCGCATAATTCGGCTGCGAGGCGAGGGGAACCGCGTCGGCCTGGTCGCGCGACACGCCGAATTCCGTCGCCACGTTGTCGCCGGTCTCGGGCATCGAGTGGTTGCCGAACTGCTTCACCACCTTCGGGTTCGGAAAGCGCGAGCCGATGGTGGTGTCGAACATCTTCACCTCCCGGCTGTAGGGTGAGTCGGCCTTGGAGAAGACGTAGGGCGCGCGGCTCATGCTCTCGACGCCGCCGGCGATGTAGAGATCGCCTTCGCCCACGGTGACGGCGCGCGCCGCGTCGACCACCGCCTGCAGGCCGCTCGCGCACAGGCGGTTTACCGTCACCCCGGGCGTCGTCGGCGGCAGGCCCGAGAGCAGCGCCGCGAAGCGCGCGACGTTGCGCGAGTCTTCGCCCGCCTGGTTGACGCAGCCCAGGACGACGTCGCTGATCTCTCTCGGCTCGATCTTGTTGCGTCCCACCACTTCCTTGATCACTTCCGCGGCAAGATCGTCGGGCCGCAGCGGCGCGAGCTTTCCGGCGTGCCGGCCGATGGGGCTGCGCAACCCGTCGTAGATGTAGGCATCGAGCATTTCTTACTCCGCAGACAAAAGGGAAATTCCGAGTTTCGCTCGGCGCTTGAGCCAGGGGCTCGGGCGGTAGCGCGGCTCCTGGTAAAAGTCGTGCATCGCTTCGAGCACGGCGAGGATGCGCGCCGGGCCGGCCGCGTCGCCCATCGCGAGCGGCCCGCGCGGATACGACAGGCCCAGCACCACCGCCCGGTCGAGATCTTCCGGCGTCGCGATGCGCATCTGGGCGATGTCGCAGCCGACGTTGACGATGTGGGCAACGACGCGCTGCGCGACGAAGCCCGCCGAATCCTTGATCACCGAGACCGGCGTGCCGTCGGCAGCGAGCAGTGCGTGCGCCGACTGCCTTGCTTCTTCGGTCGTAACGGGGGTGGACATCAGAGTTCTTCTCTTGGAAAAACCGAAGAGCGGATCGACCGCGACCGTGCGCCGCGGGTCGAGCCCGAGCTCGAGCGCGCTCGTGGTCGCGTCCTTGCCCAGCGGGGCGACGAAGCACACGGCTGCCGCTTCGGGCTTCCCCGCCATGCGCGCTTCGAGCTTGCCGAGCAGCTCTTTCAGCTCGGGGACCGCCCACACCGACTGCGGTTTTGCAGTTTTTGGAACAGCTTCCTCCGCCAGGGGTTCCGCCGTCCCGTCCTTCGCATAGCTGTACCAGCCGCGGCCGGTCTTGCGGCCGAGCAGGCCGGCGGCGACGCGCGGCTCGCACAGGAACGAAGGCTTGTACTTCGGCTCCTCGAAGTACTGCTGGTACATCGATTTCATCACCGCGTGCGACACGTCGAGACCGACGAGATCCATCAGGCCGAAAGGCCCGAGACGGAAGCCCGCGGCGTCGACCAGGATGCGGTCGATGGTGGCGAAATCGGCCACGCCCTCCGAAAGGATGCGCAGCGCCTCGGGCACGTAGGCGCGGCCAGCGTGGTTGACCACGAATCCAGGGGTGTCCTTGCAGCGCACCGGGGTGTGGCCGAAGCGCCGCGCCAGCGCCGCGAGCGCCTCGGTCACCGCGGGCTCGGTCAGCTCCCCGGCCACCACCTCGACGATCTTCATCACCGGCACCGGGTTGAAGAAGTGATAGCCCGCGACGCGCTGCGGCCGCCTGCAGGCCGCCGCCATGGCGGTCACCGAAAGCGAGGAGGTGTTCGAGGCGAGCACGGTGTCGGCGCCGACGATGCCCTCGAGCTTCGAAAAGAGCTCGCGCTTCGCGCCGAGGTCCTCGACGATCGCCTCGACCACGAGATGGCAGGGCGCCAGCGCCTCCAGGTGCTCGACGACCTCGATGCGGCGCAGCGTGGCGTCAACCGCTCCGCGCTCGAGCTTGCCGCGCTCGGCCAGTTTCGCCAGCGTTTGTTCTATCGAATCCCGTGCCTTGCGCGCGGCCCCGGGCTGCGCGTCGAACACGAGCGTGCGCACGCAGGATTGGGCGAGCACCTGGATGATGCCGCGGCCCATGGTGCCCGAGCCGGCGACGCCGGCGACCACATCGGCGCGGGAAATGTCTAACATGAAAGGGGAAAACGTATTGTAGTAGCTATAATCCGCCGAGAGGATACGGAGGAGGCTCTCGAAAATGAGACGCGTGCTTGCGGCCGCCGGGTGTGCGCTGCTCGTCACCCTGCTCGTTACCCCTTGGGGAACGGCGTTCGCGCAGCCCTTTCCGTCCAGGCCGCTCACCCTGATCTGTCCCTGGCCGGCGGGGGGCGGCACCGACCTGCACCTGCGCAAGCTCGCCGAGCTCGCCTCCAAGCAGCTCGGGCAGCCGGTCATCGTGGAAAACCGGCCCGGCGGCAGCGGCATGAACGGTCCGGCCAACATGGCGAAGACCGCAAGGCCCGACGGCTACACCATCTCGCAGCTCACCATTACGGCGTTCCGCATGCCGCACATGCAGAAGGTGGACTGGGATCCGCTCGCCGACTTCAGCTACATCCTGGGCCTCGCCGGCTACACCTTCGGCATCGTGGTGAAGGCCGATTCACCCCTCAAATCGTTCGAGGAGCTGATTGCGTACGCGAAGGCGAATCCAGGCAAGCTCTCGTACGGCACGCCGGGCACCGGCACGTCGCTGCACCTCGCCATGGAGGAGATCGCGGCGAAGGCGGGCGTGCAGTTCCTGCACGTGCCGTTCAAGGGACAGGCCGATTCGGCGCAGGCGCTGATGGGCGGCCACATCATGGCGCAGGTCGATTCCACCGGCTGGGCGCGCCAGGTCGACGCCGGCACGTTCCGTCTGCTCGCGACGCTCGGCGACCGGCGCACGCGCTGGAACGCGCCCACCGTCAAGGAGCTCGGCATCGACACGGTTTCCAACTCGCCGTATGGTCTGGTCGGGCCCAAGGGCCTGCCGCCGCCGGTGCTGAAACGGCTGCACGATGCGTTCAAGGCCGCGAGCGACGACCCGGAGAACATGAAGACGCTGCAACAGCTCGACCAGCTCTATTGGTATAAATCGAGCGACGACTATGCGAAGTGGGCCGCCGAGCGGCTGCAGGCCGAGCGTGCCACCATCGAGCGCGTCGGATTGCTGGCCAAATAGGCGTAGATGAAATAGAGGGGGCGTCATGAAATACCAGAGAATCCTTCTTGCCTACAACGGGTCCAAGGAAGGCAGGCGCGCGCTGCTCGAAATCGTGGATCTCGCGACGTTTCTCGGCGCGGAGACGCATCTCCTCGCCGTGGCGAGCATGCCGCCGAGCCTGTTCCTCACCGAAGGCTTCGTGCCCGAGGAGCTGCTCGAGGAAGAGAAGAAGCGCACCCAGACGGTCCTCGACGAGGGCATCCGCACGCTGCGCGAGCGCGGCTTCAATGCCACCGGTCATCTCGCGGTAGGCGAGCCGGTGGAGGAGATCTGCCGCCTCGCCAAGACCCTGCGCACCGACCTCATCGTGGTCGGCCACAACCAGAACACCTCGTTCGCGGCGCGCTGGTGGAAGGGGTCGGTCGGGGCATCGCTGCTCGACTACGCGCCTTGCAGCATCCTCATCGCCATGTCCCGGGTTTGATGCTGAAAGGGCGGCTCGAAGACCAGCGGATGCTTACGGGTCGGGGGCGCTACGTCTCCGACTGGAACCTCCCCGGCCAGGCCTACGCGCATTTCCTGCGCTCCGACCGCGCGCACGCCGAGATCGTTTCCATCGACAAGGATGCCGCGGCTGCGAGCCCCGGCGTGCTCGCGGTGTTCACCGGCGAGGATCTCAAGGCGCTGAAGTCGCTGCCGGCGGCGCTACCGGTGAAAGGCCGCGGCGGAGCAGAGCTGATCAACCCCGGTCGGCCCGCGCTCGCGCAGGGACGCGTGCGCTTCGCCGGCGACGCGGTCGCGCTCGTGGTCGCCGAGCACGCGCTCGCGGCGCAGGACGCGGCCGAGCTCGTCAGCGTCGAATACCGGGAATTGCCGGCGGTGATCACGGCGGAGGAGGCCGTCGCTGCCGGCGCGCCTCTCGTCCACCAGAGCGTGCCGGGCAATATCGTTCTGGATTTCGAATCCGGCGACGAGGCATTGACGGAGAAAGCATTCAAGAATGCAGCCCGGGTGGTGAGGCTGAGCGTCCACAACTCGCGCGTGGTCGGAAATCCGATGGAGCCGCGCGCCTGCCTCGCCGCGTACCTGCCGGAAGAGGGGATGTATCACCTCTATACGTGCACGCAGGGCGCGCCGATCATGCGCAACCAGCTCTCGGCCGTGCTCGGCGTGCCGCCGGAAAAGATCCGGGTGATCGCCGAGGAAGTCGGCGGCGGCTTCGGCGTACGCTTCAACCTCTACCCCGAATACTGCGCGGCGCTGTTCGCGGCCAAGGCCCTCGGCCGCCCGGTGAAGTGGACCGGCACCCGCTCGGAGGTGTTCCTCGCCGACGAGCAGGCGCGCGACGTGCTCTCGCACGGCGAGCTCGCGCTCGACGCCTCCGGGCGCATCGTCGGGATGCGCTTCGACATGCTCGCGAACCTCGGCGCCTACCTCGCGCCGACCGGGCCCTTCATCAACACCATCGGCATCGTGAACTGCATCTCGGGGGTCTACGACGTGCCGGCGACCTACGCGCGCATCCGGCTCGCGCTCACCAACACGGCGCCGATGGCCGCCTATCGCGGCGCGGGGCGTCCGGTGATGTCCTACGCGATCGAGCGGCTGGTCGAGCATGCGGCGGGCGAGCTCGGCGTCGATGCGGCCGAGCTGCGCCGCAGGAGCTTCATCGCGCAAAACCGCTTCCCGTACCGGATCGCCGCCGGCTTCGAGTACGACAGCGGCGACTTCGCGGGCGTGCTGCAAAAGGCGCTCGAGGCCGCGGACTGGGGAGGATTTGCCCAAAGAAGGGAAGAGGCGAAAAAGCGCGGACGGCTGCGCGGCCGCGGCATGTCGACCTACATCGAGGCCACCGGCGCAGGCTTCGCGCCGCAGGACCAGGTCGAGCTGCGCTGGAGCGCCGACGGAGCGAGCGGCGGGACGCTCACGCTCTATGCGCCTACGCACAACCACGGCCAGGGGCAGGAGACCAGCTTCGCGCAGGTGGTGACGCGCGAGCTCGGCGTGCCGCTCGAGTCGGTGCGCCTGCGCACCGCGGGTCCGGAGTTCTATCTCACCGGCAACGCGACCGGCGGCTCGCGCTCGCTGCTTGCCGTCGGCAGCGTGCTGATGCTGGGCGCGCGCGAGATGGTGAAGAAAGGCTTGTCGCTGGCGGCCGAGGAGCTCGAGGCGGCCCAGGCCGACCTCGAGTTCGTGGCGGGGAGCTACCGCATCAAGGGCACCGACCGCGCGATTTCGATCCAGAGCCTCGCCCAAAGGCGCCCCGGCGAGCTGGACATCGCCTACGCCAACAAGTTCGGCGCCACCTTTCCGAACGGCTGCCATATCGCCGAGGTGGAAATCGATCCCGAGACCGGCGAGGCGGAGATCGCCTCGTACGTCGCCTGCGACGACGCCGGCAACATCGTCAACCACCAGATCGTCGAGGGACAGGTGCAGGGCGGGCTCACGCAGGGCGCGGGGCAGGTCTTCGGCGAGCTCGCCGTGTACGACCGCGAGAGCGGCCAGCTCCTCACCGGCAGCTTCATGGACTACGCGATGCCGCGCGCCGGGCTCGTGCCCAACCCGAAGCTGCTGGAGCACCCGGTGCCCACGCAGCTCAATCCGCTCGGCGCGAAGGGCGTGGGCGAGGCGGGCGTCACCGGCTCGCTGCCCGCGCTGATGAACGCCGTGGTGGACGCGCTGCGCCCCGCCGGGGTGCGCCACTTCGAGCTGCCCGCGACTCCGCAGCGGATCTGGCAGGCGCTTCGGCAAGCGCGCTCCTGAGCGCGTCGAGCGCCGCCGAGCGGTGCCCCTGGCGCCACACGAGCTGGGTCGTCGAGCCCGCGATGTCCTTGGGCAGGGGATGGATGCGCACTTCGCGTTCGGGGCGCAGCGCGCGGATCACCGACCTCGGCACCACCGCGATGCCGCTGCCCGCCGCGACGCAGGCGACGATGGCGTGGTAGGAGCCGTATTCCATGACGCGCTCGGGTGACACGCCGGCGCGCCCGAGCCAGCTTTCGAGGCGCAGGCGATAGGAGCAGCCCGCGGCGAACGCGAGCACCGGCAGGTGCGCCGCGTCCTTCGCCCCGCGGATCGCCGCGAAGCCCTTTGGCGCGATCAGCACCAGCTCCTCGCTGAAGGCGCGCTGCGTCTCGAGTCCCTGTGCGGTGAAGGGCTCGGCGACGAACGCCGCCTCGACGTCTCCGCTCAAGACTCTTGCCACCAGAGCGCCAGAGGTGCCCGTCACCAGCTCGAGGCGCACCTCGGGGTAGGCGAGGTGATAGCGCGAGAGCACCGGCGGCAGGCGCGTCGCGGCGGTGCTCTCGAGCGAGCCGATGCGCAGCACCCCGCGCGGCGCGCCGCTGCGCAGCGCCGCGCGGGCCTCGGAGGAGAGCGCGAGCAGGCGCTCGGCGTAGGCGAGCAGCGTGCGGCCTTCCGCGGACAGCTCGAGGCGCCGGCGCCGGCGGTGGAAAAGCTGCGCGCCCAGGCTCGCCTCGAGCTGCTGCACCCGCGTGGTGATGTTCGACTGCACGCGGTGCAGGCGCGCCGCCGCCTTGGTAACGCCGCCGGACTCGGCCACCGCCTTGAAGATCTCGAGCGCGACTAGATCCATGTTCTCTTTCCGTGAACAAACTCATCATAATTATTCATTTTTCGGGAACCGAAGGCCAGTCTACACTGCGCCCATGTCCCCGGCCGCGGTCGCGGCGGCGGGCCTTGCCGCCCTCGCGGCTGGCATGGGCATCGGCCGCTTCGCCTTCACCCCCATCCTGCCGCTCATGCAGGCCGAGGGCACCCTCACGCTCGCGCGCGGCGGCTGGCTCGCCGCCGCCAACTACGCCGGCTACCTCGCCGGCGCGCTCACCGCGACGCTCGTCCCCGGGTCGCTAGCGGTGCGCGCGGGCCTGGCGGGCGTTGCCCTCTGCACGCTGCTGATGGGCCTCGATGCGCATTTCGCGAGCTGGATCGCGCTGCGCGCGGCCGCCGGCGTGGCGAGCGCGTGGGTGCTGATCCACGTTTCAGCGTGGAGCCTGGAGCGCCTCGCGCCGCTCTCGCGCACGGCGCTCAGCGGCGCGGTGTACGCGGGCGTCGGCGCCGGAGCCGCGCTCGCCGGCGCACTGTGCCTCGCAGCGTTGCGCTTTCATCTCACCGCGCGCGAGGTCTGGCTCGTGCTGGGAGCGATCGCGCTCGCCGTAGCGGTGTCGCTCTGGCCCCTGTTCGCCGAAGGAAAAAGGGCGGCTGCGCACGCCGCTCCCCTTCGCTGGAGCAGCCAGTCGCTCCTGCTGGTGGCGTGCTATGGCGCGTTCGGCTTCAGTTACATCATCCCGGCGACCTTCATCCCCGCGTTCGCGCGCGAGGCGCTCGGCGATGCGGCGCTCTATGGCTGGGCCTGGCCGCTCTTCGGCGCTGCGGCGGCCGCCTCGACCGTGGCGGCTGCGCCGCTCGTGCGCCGCTTCGGCGCTCGCAGCGTGTGGATCGGCGGCCACCTCGTCATGGCGCTCGGGCTCCTGGCGCCGCTGGCGCTGCCCGGCGCGGGGGGCATCATGGCCTGCGCGCTGTGCGTCGGAGTGACCTTCATGGTGATCACGATGGCCGGCCTGCAGGAGGGCCGCCGGCTCTTCGGCGCCGGCGTGCTCGCCGCCATGACGGCCGGTTTTGCCGCCGGGCAGATCGCGGGACCGGCCTTCGTCAGCGTTCTTTCCCATGCCGGCGGGCGGCCGGAACACGCCTGGATCGGCGCGTGCGTCCTGCTGGTGGCCGCTGCGGCGGCGCTTTTTTTTCGGAGACCCGAGCCATGAACGATCGCATGCCGCCGCTTGCCCCCGAAACGATGTCCGAAGAGCAAAGGGCCGTTGCGGCCGAGCTCACCGCAGGCCCGCGCGGCGGTGTGCGCGGGCCGTTCATTGCGCTCCTGCGCAGCCCCGAGCTGATGCGGCGCCTGCAGAAGGTCGGCGAGTATCTGCGCTACGAGAGCGCGCTCGAGCCCCGCCTGGGCGAGCTTGCGATGCTCATCGTGTCGCGCCAGCTCACGCAGCAATTCGAATGGCAAGTGCACTATCCGCTCGCTATCGCCGCCGGTCTGGCGAAGCAGACCGCCGACGCGTTGGCGCGCGGCGCCCGTCCGCGCGCGATGCGGGAGGACGAGGCGGCGGTGTACGACTTCTGCAGCGAGCTCCTGCACGTCCACGGAGTCTCCGAGGACGCCTACGCCGCGGCGGCAGCGCGGCTGGGCGAGCGAGGGGTAGTCGACCTGGTGGGCCTGGTCGGCTATTTCATTACGGTTTCGCTCGTCATGAACGTCGCCCACACGCCGGCTCCGCCGCAGCACGGCGTAGTGCCGTTGGAACCATTCCCGAACTAGTCCGGGCGGACACGGCCGGTTTTTTGCTGGGGCTGGCTATGCTGCCGGCGCCGCTCAGGCGGGTCTACACGCTGTTCCAGGAATCGTTCGAGGCCTGGACGGAGGACTACGCCCCCAGCATGGGCGCGGCGCTCTCGTACTACACCCTGTTTTCCATCGCGCCGCTGCTCCTGATCGTGGTCGGGCTGGCCGGGCTGGTGTTCGGCCCGGATGCGGCCCGCGGCGAGATTTTCGGCCAGCTGCGCGGCCTGATGGGCGACCAGGGCGCCGCCGGGGTCGAGCGGCTTCTCGCCGCCGCCGACAAACCGGAGGGCGGCCTCATCGCGACCGTCACTGGCTCTGCGATGCTGCTCCTCGGCGCGATGTCGGTGTTCGGCGAGCTCCAGAACGCGCTCGACCGCATCTGGCGCGCGCCGGCGCGCAAGAAGAGCACCGGATGGTGGAACCTGCTGCGCTCGCGGCTGCTGTCCTTCGGCATGATCCTCGGCATCGCGTTCCTGCTCATGGTGTCGCTGGTGGTGAGCGCGGCGCTGTCGGCCCTCGGCCGGTTCTGGGGTCCGATGTTCAAGGAGTGGGAAGCGGCCGCGCACCTGATCGACCTCGGCGTGACCTTCGGCCTCGTGACCGTGCTCTTCGCCATGATCTACAAGCTCATCCCGCGTGTGCGGATCGCCTGGCGTGACGTCTGGGTCGGCGCCGCGGTCACCGCCGGCCTGTTCGCGGCCGGCAAGTTCCTCATCGGCCTGTACCTTGGCAAGAGCAGCGTCGCTTCGGCGTTCGGCGCCGCGGGCTCGCTCGCGGTCATGATGGTCTGGGTCTACTACTCGGCGCAGATCTTCCTGCTTGGCGCCGAATTCACGTGGGTGTTCGCCCATACCTACGGCTCGCGCCGCGGTGAGCGTCGGCCGCGCCCGGAGGACTCCGCACCGGTGGTGCCGGTGCGTCCGACCGGCCTGGCCGGCGGCGCGCGTTAGTCCAACCGGACTAACGCGCGCCGCGCAGGTGGACTATCGACGCGCAGCCGGCACTTAACGTATTGCCCCCAAGATCGACATACGCAAGAGTGCGTGCGTATGGGCAAAGCGTGGTGGACAGCGGCGGGTGGCAGCATCATCGCGATGCTGCTCGCGCTCGCCCCGCACATGGCCGCCGCGCAGTCCGCTCCCGGCTTCGGCTCCAATCCGTTCGATCGCGACGATGCGCCGGCGCTCGCAATGAACTTCGGCGGCGGCCCGGTGCGCAGCTTCGAGCGCGAGATGCAGGCTGATCTCCATTCGCTGAGCGCATTCGCGGGCAGGAAGAGCGTCGATCGCTACGAGCGTTCCGAAGTGGAGCGCCCCCAACCGTGGCAGCTCTACGGTCGCCTCGGGCCGATGTACTTCCAGAACCGGCTCGACACGAGCGAGTCGGGCGTGCAGCTCGGCTTCCGGCGCACCGGCCCGAACCTCGGCGGCCGGATTTACATCGGCATCCACCGCACCTGGTAGCTCTACGACCCGTCCTGCAGAGGGACGGGCCCTATCTTTCGTTGCTGCGAAACCGGCGCCGCCGGCCTCGCCTTGGGCGCGGCTTCCTTGCGGCGGTAGCGGCGCAGGAAGTCGGGCAGCCAGGGCCGCGCGGCCAGGAGCAGCGTGATCGGGCTGCGCTCGCTCGAGGGCAGCGCCGCGTCGTCGTTGCGCATGCCTGAAAAGTCGGCGGCGGTCTTGCGCAGTCGCGCCAGGAGTGCGCTCACCGAAGGCTTGGACAGGGCGCCGTTGGCGAGCACCATCAGCTCGTGCTCACCGTCGAAGCTGGACCGGAAGAAGTCCCCTACGCCGTTCGCCTTGAAGAAGCGCTGGATCGGCCCGTCCGGGATCCAGGCGAAGGCACGGCTCACCAGCAACCGGATGCGGTTGTTGGGCATGAGCTCGATGAACTTGAGCCGGTCGAGGCGCGTGAGCAAGCGGGTGCATTCGGCCGCGTCGAGCTCGAAGAGGGCGACCATCTCTTCGAACGAATAGTGGTTGAGGCTGAGCAGCGCCACCAGCATGAGCTTCTGGTTGTCGACGAACTCCTTTTCCTGCTCGTAGGAGAGCTGCGAGATCACCGCGTCGGGGGCGCCGAGCGAGCGCGCGAGATCGGAGAACTCGATGCCCGCCACCTCGCAGATCGCGTCGATGCGCGACAGGGTGAATTCCTTCTGCGAAAACATGCGCTTGACGCTCGCCTCGCTCATCCCGAGGCGCTTGGCCACGGTGGCATAGGTGATGTTGCGGGCGCGCAGCTCACGCTTCAGGTTCTCGACCAGCGCTGCCGTTCTTGCCATTTGCCAACCCCCTGGACGGCATTATCCAGAAAAAGGCCGGCTTGGCTTTACCTCTTTGTCCAGTTCGCTCAGGTCACGAGCTACGTCACCAGGGCGTACCAGAACTCGATCGGCTCGGAGGAGCGGGCGCGAGGCTCGCCGATCGAGACCACGCCGTGCTCGGGCAGCGCCATCTTCTCGTTGTGCAGGACGATCTCCCTGCCGTCGGCGATGGTGACGTAGGTGCCGTTGCTGCTGTGGTCGCGCAGGACGAAATCCCCGCCGCAATGCTCGATGGTGCAGTGCTGGCGCGAGGCGGCGAGGCCTGCCAGCACGATGTCGCACTCGTCCTCGCGGCCGAGCACGATGATCTGCTTCTCCCGCGAGCACACCGCGAGCTGGTCGCCGCAGGTGAGCCTCAGCACCGCCATGGCAGTCCATCCCGCCGGGCGGACGCCGATCTGGTGCCAGGACGCCACCTCGCAGACATCGGGCTGCTCCGAGGCCGCTTCGCGCTTCGCGTGCATGCGCTTCGAGAAGGGGCGGAACGCCGGATTGAGCTGCTCGGCCGTGACGAGCGAGGTGATGGTCTGGCCATCGTGGGCCTGCTCGACCATGCGGAGCGCGAGCCTGACCGTGTCGTCGGCCAGGGCGCCCCTCACCACGGGGCCGCTGTGGAACGCGATATGCACCCCGACCTTGATTCCGTCCACGGGGGCGAGCGCGTCGATCTTGGCCTGCATCTTCGAGGCGGCGCTCGCCGCGGCGTCGGGGCTCGCGAATACCACCATGAGCTTGCCGCCGATCGTCTTGACTACGCGTCCGCCGGTTGCTTCTGCGATGCTGACGACCGCTTGCGCCAAGGCTTTGCGGGACGCTTCGCTGCGCTTGGTGCCGCTGGAGGGCTCTGCAAACAAGACGGTCGCGGTCCTGTTGGCTTGCATGCCGACAGTTGTACCAACTGGAACGCCGGGCCGAGTATGAAATAATCGCCGAGCAGGGTTCATGCCATCGCACTACTCGTGACCAAATCGAGGATTGCTGCTCCGCGCTTGTGACCTAGTCCGCACCGCATGAAGATCGGCTTTGTCGGAATTGGGCAGATGGGACGAGAAATGTCAGTCCGGCTGATCGACGCCGGCCACGACCTCGTCGTCTGGAACCGAAGCCCCGCGGCCGCGCGAGCGCTCGGCGAGCGCGCGAGGGTCGCCGCGCAGCCCGGCGAAGCGATGGATGCGGAGGTCGTCATCACCATGCTCGCCGACGACGCCGCGGTGGAGTCGGTCTGGCTCGGGCCGCGCATGAAGGCGCGGGGCGTGCATCTCAACATGGCGAGCGTCAGCCTCAGGGTGGCGCGCGAGCTCGCCCGGCTGCAGGAGGACTACGTCTCGGCGCCGGTCTTCGGGCGGCCGCAGGCCGCGGCGAAGGGAGAGCTCGACATCATCGCCGCCGGGCCGGCCGCGGCGCTCGAGCGCTGCCGGCCGGTGTTCCAGCCGCTCTCGCGCCAGGTATTCGTGGTCGGAACGAACCCCGAGCACGCCAACGCGGTGAAGATCGCGCGCAACTTCCTGCTCGCCACGGTGATCGAGAGCCTGGGCGAGGCATTTTCGTTGATCCGCGAAAGCAAGGTCGCCCCGGATGCTTTTCTCGACATCATCACGAGCACTTCGCTGGCGGCGCCGGCGTACAAGAACTACGGCAAGCTCATGGTCGAGCGCGCCTACGACCCGGCGCAATTCTCGATGGAGCTCGGGCTGAAGGACGTGGAGCTCGCGCTCGCGACGGCGCGGGAAAAGGGCATCTCGCTGCCGAGCGCCGAGCTGATCCGGGCGCATCTCCGGCAAGCCATCGAGCGCGGACACCGCCAGAAGGACTGGGCGGGGCTCGCCGAGCTCGGCGGCGCTACAGAATCCGGTTGAACCAGAGGAGCGAAAGGCCGGCGGCCACGAGCATCGTGAAAGCCGCGACCGCGGAAAACAGCGCCGTGATCTCGGTCTCCTTGCGCTCGAGCACGAACTTCGAGTTGAGCGACTGGTAGATCTTCTTGAGGTCCACCGCCGTGCCGGCGTAGAAGTACTCGCCGCCGGTCAGGTTCGAGATCTGCTTCAGCGTCTCCTCGTCGAGGCGCACCCGCATCGACCAGCCTTCGCCGACCAGGATCTCGCCGTTCGGCGTGCCCACCCCGACCGTGTACACGCGGATGCCGCGTTCGGCGGCCATGCGCGCGGCCTCGATCGGGTCGGGCCCGGTGGTGGCCTGCCCGTCGGTGAGCAGGATGATCGCGGCGGACTTGTACGAGCCCGGCGGCACCGGCTTGGGCGGCGCCTTGTCGGCGTCGCGCGGCCCGCCGGCGAGCGGGCCGCCGCCTGGAAAACCGCCGGGCAGCCTCTGGCCGGGTGCATTCATGCGCGGATTGGTCGCGCGCAGGTCGAAGTCGACGTCGGGGAAGATGGCCTTGAGCGCCACCAGGATCCCGCTGCCGATGGCGGTGGCGCGCTGGAGCTGCAGGCGATCGATGGCGGCGTGCAGGTCCTCGCGGCTATTGGTCGGTGGCTGCACCAGCGACGCCGTGCCGGCGAACGCGACGATACCGACCCGCGTCGAGCGCGGCTGCTCGTTGATGAACGTCTTGGCGGCGTTCTGCGCCGCGGTCATGCGGTCGGGCTCGACGTCCTTCGCGCGCATGCTGCCCGACACGTCGAGCGCGAGGATGATGATCTCGTGCTGCGACGGCAGCCGCACCACCGCGGCCGGGCGCGCCACCGCCACGATCATGACGACCAGCGCGGCGAGGAACAGCAGCGGCGGCACGTGGCGCCGGAAGCGCGCGCCCGAACCCATCGCTTCGCGCACCATGGTGAGGCTGGCATAGCGCAGCGCCGACTTGGCCTTGCGCCGCAGGATGAAGAAATAGGCCGCCACCAGCAGCGGCACCAGCGCGAGCAGCCAGAGGAACTCCGGCCAGAGGAAGGTCATCGCACCGCCTCCAGGTGCCCCGCCATCCGTGCGGCCTTGGCGGTGGCGCCGGCGGCGAGCTGGGTGCGGCGCCTGCGCAGGTCGGCGAAGCGCAGGATGGCGTCGCCGAGGTCGTCGTCGGTCGCGAGCTCGAGCGCGTCGACGCCGGCGTCGCGGAAGGCTTCGCGCAGCTCGAGCTCGCGGCGGCGCGCAAGCTCCGCGAAGCGCTTGCGGAAGCCCTTGTCGTGCGTGTCGATGAAGAGCTGCTCGCCGGTCTCCGCGTCCTGCATCGTGAACAGGCCGATGTCGGGCAGCTCCATCTCGAGCCGATCATACAGGCGCACCGCGATCACCTCGTGGCGGCGCGCGAGCAGCGCGAGCGGCTTGGCCCAGCCCGGGGCGCTGATGAAGTCGGACACCACGAACACCAGCGAGCGGCGCTTCACCACCGAGAACCCGCTGTGCAGCAGCTCCTCGAGGCGCGTTCCGCCGGAGCGCTCGAGGCGCGGGCGCGACGCCATCGCGCTCATGAGGTGGAGCACGTGGCGGCGGCCGCTGCGCGCCGGAATCATCCTGTCGACCTTGTCGCCGTAGAACAGCGCCCCCACCCGGTTGCCATGGCGCGTGAGCAGCCGCGCCAGCACCGCGACGAAGTCGGCCGCCACCGAGCGCTTGCGCACCTCGCCCGAGCCGAAGTCGACCGACGGGGAGAGGTCGAGCAGGAACCACGCGTTGATGTCGCGGTCCTCGTTGTACTCGCGCACGTACGGCGTCTGCAGCCGCGCCGTGACGTTCCAGTCGATATGCCGCACGTCGTCGTGATACTGGTACTCGCGCAGGTCGGCGAGGTCCAGGCCGAAGCCGCGGAAGAGCGTGCGGTAGTCGCCGAGAAGCAGGCCATCGAGCCGACGGATCACCGTCCACTCGAGCCTCTTCAGCAGCTTCTCAAGATCCCGCGGCGACTGCCCTGACATGTTCTAGAGGCTTTTGGGGGGCTGGAATGTTCTGCATGATGCGCCCGATGATCTCGTCGGGCGAGAGCGCGTCGGACAGCGCCTCGTAGGAAAGCACCAGGCGGTGGCGCAGCACGTCGGGGGCCAGGTCGGTCACGTCCTCGGGCAGCACGTAGTTGCGGCCGCGCAAGTGCGCGAGCGCGCGCGCCGCCTCGATCAGATGGATCGACGCCCGCGGGCTGGCGCCATAGGTAATGTAGCGCGAGATGCTCTTGATGCCGTACTGATCCGGGTCGCGCGTGGCCGCGGCCAGGCGCACCGCGTACTGGATGAGCGATGGGTCGACGTAGGCGCTGCGGCATTCGCGCTGCAGCGCGCCGAGCTGCTCGGTGGTGGCCACTTCCGCCACGTCGAGCGCCGGGCCGGTGACGCGCTCGACGATCACGAATTCCTCCTCCTCGCTCGGGTAGCCGACCAGCACCTTCATCATGAAGCGGTCGACCTGCGCCTCCGGCAGGGGATAGGTGCCCTCGGTCTCGATCGGGTTCTGGGTCGCCATGACGAGGAAGGGCTCGGGCACCTTGTGGGTCTCGCCGGCGATCGTGACCTGGCGCTCCTGCATCACCTCGAGCAGCGCGCTCTGCACCTTGGCGGGGGCGCGGTTGATCTCGTCGGCGAGCAGCAGGTTGCAGAACACCGGTCCAAGCGAGGTCGAGAACTCGCCGCTCTTCTGGTTGTAGATGCGCGTGCCGACGAGGTCGGCGGGCACGAGGTCGGGCGTGAACTGGATGCGCTTGAACGAGCCGCGCACGGTGCGCGCGAGCGTCTTGACCGTGAGCGTCTTGGCGAGGCCGGGCACGCCCTCCACCAGGAGGTGGCCCTGCGCGAGCATCGCCACCATCACGCGCTCGAGGAAGTGGTCCTGCCCGACCACCATTTTCTTCACCTCGTAGAGCACGCGCTCCATCAGCGTGGTGACCTCCCGGCTCATGCGGTTTCCTCTCCTTAGAACGGCGACAGGCCGACCGCGCCCGCGGCCGACTCGATGGGAACGGCGAACCCGATGCCGATGAAGACGCGCTGCTCGGTCGGGTTGAGAAGCCCGGTGACGATGCCCACCACCTCGCCCTCCGCGGTCACGAGCGGCCCGCCCGAGTTGCCCGGGTTGGCGGCGGCGTCGAACTGGATGAGGTTGGTCAGCACGCGCTTGCCTTCGGGCGAGCGGTATTCGCGGCGCAGCCCCGACACCACCCCCGCCGATACCGAGGGCCCGATGCCGAAGGGGAATCCCACCGCCATGACGTCGTCGCCGAGCGCGAGATCCTTGGTCGAGCGCATGGTGGCCGCGGTGAGGTCGTCCGGGATCGTCTTCGCCTGCAGCACCGCAAGATCCTGGTCCGGGTGCAGGCCGACCACGGTCCCCTCGGATTCCAGCCCGTCGAAGAACACGAGCTGGAGCTTGGTGGCGTTCGCGACGACGTGCAGGTTGGTGAGGATGACGCCGGTGTCGACGATCACCACCCCGGTGCCGACGCTGCGCTCCACCTCGTCGCCGTTCTCGTCGATGCCCATGCCGCGCACGCGCACCACCGCGGGGCGGATGGCGTCGTACGCCTTCGACATGCGCGAGGGCAGGGTGTTGGTTTCCAGCGTGCGCATCACTGCTGCGTCGATGTCGTGCTGCGTGAGCTCGCGCGGCGCCGGGGCGTTTGTGGCGTGGAGCAGGACAAGCGCTGCGGTCACCGCGACGCCGGCGGCGAAGCCGAGCGAGGCGCGATGCCGCGACACGAAGTCGCGCGCGCGCGACGGCCTCTTAGCTGCTGTTGCGGGCAGAGCCGGCGTCTCGCTCGGCGCGCCTTTGCTGGCAGGCCGGCTCGAACGGCTATAAAGGGTGGCTTTACGCACTTCTATCCAGTCGACCCTGTTTCGCTGCTACAGTTCCGCGCCAATGATCGCTCCGCACTCCCACACACGCGTCCGCACGACCCATGTCGGCAGCCTGATCCGGCCGGCCGAGCTGCTAGAGTTTATCCGTCCGAAGCAGGCCGGACAGCCCTACGACGAGCAAGCTTACGCCAAATGCCTGCGCGCGAGCGTCGAGGCGGTGGTCCGGCGCCAGGCCGAAGCCGGCATCGACGTGGTCAGCGACGGCGAGTTTGGCAAGTCCATCAGCTGGTCACAATACGCCCTGGAACGCCTCTCCGGGTTCGAGCGCCGCAGCGCCCGGCCAGAGGGGCACGGCTTCAACCGCGGCGCCGATCGCGCCCGCTTCGCGGAGTTCTACCGCGAGCTCGACGCCGCCGACGGTCCGCCTGCGGCGGTGGGCGCGAGCGCCGGGGTGGCGGTCTGCGTCGGTCCGATTTCCTATACCGGTCATGCGGAGCTGCGGCGCGACATCGAGAACTTCAAGTCAGCTTTGGGTCAGGCTGGTGCGCGGCAGGGATTCCTGCCGGTCGCCTCCCCCACGAGCGTGATCCCGGACCGCAAGAACGAGTACTACAAGTCCGACGAGGAGCTGCTCCACGCGATCGCCGACGCGATGCGCGCGGAATACCGCGCGATCGTCGACGCCGGCCTCGAGCTGCAGCTCGATGACGCGCGCCTCGCGGTCACTTTCGACCGCATGGTGCCGCCGGCGAGCTTCGCCGACTACCGCAACTGGGTGGCGATGAACGTCGAGGCGATCAACCACGCGCTCGCCGGCATTCCGGAGGAGCGCGTGCGCTATCACGTCTGCTGGGGAAGCTGGCCCGGTCCGCACGTGACCGACGTGCCGTTCAAGGACATCGTCGACCTGGTGCTCAAGGTGAAGGCCGGGACCTATCTCATCGAGGGGGCCAACCCGCGCCACGAGCACGAATGGCGCGTGTGGGAGAGCGTCAAGCTACCCGAGGGCAAGGTGCTCGCGCCGGGAATGATCAGCCACGCCACCAACGTGGTCGAGCACCCCGAGCTGGTGGCGCAGCGCATCGTGCGCCTCGCGCGCCTCGTCGGCCGCGACCGGGTGGTGGCGAGCACCGACTGCGGCTTCGCGCAGGGCCCGTTCCACCGGCGCGTTCACCCCACCATCATGTGGGCGAAGCTCGAGGCGCTGGCCGAGGGGGCCCGGATCGCCTCGAAAGCGCTTTTCTAGAATGTCCTGAAAAGAAAAACGGCCGCCCGAGAGCGGCCGTTTTGCACAACGACTGCGAAAGCTACTTCGTGCTGCCCGAGCTCGAGCCCGAGGACGGCGAGGCGCCGCTGCTCGCGCCGCCCGGCGCGCTCAGCGTTCCGCTGCCCGAAGTCGATCCGGCGCTGGGCGACGTCGAGGTGGAGGCGGTCTCCTTCTCGCCGCGCACTTCGATGTCGACGCGGCGGTCGGGCTGCAGGCAGGAGATGAGCTTGGAGCCGCTCATGCCCTTGCACTGGTCTCCGGTGACGGGGTCGCTCTTGCCGCGGCCCTCGGAGTGCACCTTGCTGGTCTCGACGCCCTTCTGCGCCAGGTACTCCTTGACCGCCTCAGCTCGCTTCTCGGAGAGCTGCTGGTTGTACTTGTCTGGTCCGATGCGGTCGGCGTGCCCGATCGTGTTGATGAGCTGCACGTTCGCTCCCTTCAGGCGGCTGGCAATGTCGTCGATCTTCTTCATCCCCTCGGGCTTCAGCTCGGCCTTGTCGAACGCGAACAGGACGTCGGACGAAAGGCTGATCTGCTCGATCACCGGCGGCTGCGGCGGAGGCGCCGTCACGAGCGGCGTGGGCGCGGGCGCCGGAGGCGGAGGCGCCACCGCTACCGGGGGCGGAGCCGCTACCTGCACCGCGCGGACCGCGTCGCACGGGGCGGCAGCCTTCTCCGGCGTCCAGTCGGTAGTCTTCCAGCACAGGCCGTAGGGCGAAGTCCAGACTTGGTCCCCTGCAGTGGACACATAGCCGGGCGTTGCGGCTTGCGCCGTGCCGGCCAGCGTGGCCAGCGCGAACGCGACCGCGGCTCCGGTCAGTTTGAGATTGAAGCGATGGGTCATGCGCGTCTCCTTGGGCAGACGTTGCGTTTGAAATGCCGTTTCCAGGCGCGAACGTCCGCGCCGGGCAGAGAAGACACAGCAAACGTCGTGCCGCAGTCACAGTCTGCGCGGCACCCGGGGGAGAGCCGTCAGGCCTTCGGCGCAGCGCCGGCGACGCCGTCGAGGCCCGCGCCGTTCGGTGAAGGATGCGACATCTCGGAGGAAATGAAGCGCGCGAGCGCGATGATGAGCCTCTGCCGCTCGCTGGTGAGACCCTTGGGATCCTGCAGGGTGAGCTGCGCCTGCTCGACGATCTGGTTGAGCTTTGCGACTACGTTGTGCTGGTTCATTTTCCTACCCGTTGCGGAGAAGCCCGAGCACGCTATCAAATCCGGCGCGCGCCGTGCGCAGCGAGCGCACCGCTGTGGCCGTGGAGCAACATCGCGTCGCCGCGCGGCGTCGCGTTTGCGGGACTAAAGCTTGCTGGCGGCCTCGTAAACCAGGCGCGCAGCGGCGGCATCGACGACCGCCTGGCCGAGCGACTTGAAGATGATCGTCGAGCCCGACGCCGGCGGCAGACGCGTTCCGGCGAGGATCTCGCCGAGCTCGGCCGAGACTCGCGCGCCGGAGAGGATCACGTCGCCCGACTCCTGCGCGGCGGCCTCATAGCTGTCGCTGATCACTACGTTTGCCATCGCGTCGTCATCCAGCTCCCGCCAGGCCGGGCGGGGTGCGCCGACGGCGGCAACCAGCGCGCCGCGCCTGAGCCAGGCCCCTTTCAGCACCGGCTCGCGCGCAGTGGTGACGGTGCAGACGATGTCGGCCTCCCGCGTCGCCTCTTCTGCGCTCGCGCAGGCAATCCCTTTTACATCCTTGGCACAGTTCGCCACGTTGTCGGGGTTGCGGCTCCAGATGCGCACCTCCGACACCGGCCGTACGACGCGCAACGCGGCGGCGTGGGTGCGGGCCAGCACGCCGCTGCCGAGGAGGGCGACGACCTTGGGAGAGCGCGAGGTCAGGCAGTCGACCGCCACCGCCGAGGCGGCCGCGGTGCGCAGAGCGGTGAGCCAGCTGGCGTCCATGACGGCGAGCGTGCGGCCGGTGGCCGCGTCCATGAGCACGATGGTCGCCTGCATCGTGGGCAGGCCGCGGCCGGCGTTGCCGGGAATCTGCGTGATGAGCTTGGTCGCCAGCATGCCGCCCGCGAGCGCGGGCTTGAGGAAGAGCACGCCCTGGTCAGGCGGAATCTCCATCACGCTGCGCAGCGGCTGCAGCACGCGCCCGGCGGAAAGATCGACCAGCGCCTCGCGCACCGCGGCGATGAGCGGCTCCAGGCCGAGCAGGCGGCGAACCTCGGCGTCGGAGACGTGCAGAGTCATGGTTGAATCGCATTCTATGCGCGCGGACATCGCCGTCCTCGGCGCCGGGATCGTGGGGATCTGCGTCGCGCTGCACCTGCAGAAGCGAGGCCGCGCGGTCGTGCTGCTCGACCGCCGCGGCGCCGCCGAGGAAACCTCCTTCGGCAACGCCGGCCTGATCCAGCGCGAAGGCGTCTACCCCTACGGCTTCCCGCACGACTTCGGCGCGCTCATCCGCTATGGCTTCAACCGCACCATCGACGCCTACTACCACCCGAGCGCGCTGCCGCGGCTGGCGCCGTTCCTGCGGCAGTACTGGCGCTACTCGCGCCCCGCGCGCCACGCCGAGGTGGCGCGGCGCTATTCCAAGCTGATCGAGCACTGCGTCACCGAGCACGAGGCGCTCTCCGAGGAGGCCGCCGCGACACAGTTCCTCCACCGCACCGGCTGGCTCAAGGTGTTCCGCACGGAGCGCGAGCGCGACCTGCGCCTCGAAGAAGCCGCGCGCTGGAAGCGCGAGTTCGGCATCGATTACCGCGCGCTCGATGCGCGCACGCTGCGCGACCTCGAGCCGCACGTGGCGCCCGTGCTGGTGGGCGCGCTCCACTGGACCGAGCCGGTGAGCGTGGACGACCCCCACGGTCTTGCGCTCGCCTACCTCGCGGCTTTCGAGCGCCTGGGCGGCCGATTCGTGCAGGGGAACGCCGCGAGCCTGGAGCCGGACGCGAACGGCTGGCGCCTGCGCAGCGCGCAGGGCGAGCTGTTCGCGCGCGAGGCGGTGGTCGCGCTCGGTCCCTGGGCCGACGTGCTGACCCGTGCGCTGGGCTACGACCTTCCGCTCGCCGTGAAGCGCGGCTACCACATGCATTACCGCGCGGCGGGAACCGCCAAGCTGAACTACCCGATGCTCGACACCGAGCGCGGCTACTTCCTCGCGCCGATGCGCCGCGGCATCCGCCTCACCACGGGCGCGGAGTTCGCTCTGCGCGACGCCATCCGCACCCCGGTGCAGCTCGGGCGCGCGGAGCCGATCGCGCGCGATCTGTTCCCGCTCGCCGAGCGGCTCGACACGGAGCCCTGGATGGGGGCTCGGCCCTGCACGCCCGACATGCTGCCGGTGATCGGGCGCGCCCCGCGGCACGCGAACCTCTTTTTCGCCTTCGGCCACGCGCACCACGGCCTCACGCTCGCGGCGGTCACGGGCAGGCTGGTGGCGGAAATGATGACCGGCGAGGCGCCGCTCGTCGATCCGGCGCCGTATTCGCCCGCGCGCTTCGGATGAAGTTCGCGATGAACCGGAACTCGCTGTTCGCGATCCTGCTGCGCTCGCCCTGGTGGGCGAGCGTCCTGGTTGCCGTGGCCGTGGTGGCGGCGATGCGGCTCGTGCTGCCCGAGGTCTATGCGTTCTTTGCCGCGGCCCCGTTCCTCGTGGTCGCCGCCGTTGCCGCCTGGCGGCAGCTTCGTGCGCCCAGCGCCGCGAAGGTCGCGCAACGGCTCGAAGCGCTCCGCGCCCAGCCTTGGGAGCAGTTCGCCGGCGCGGTGGAGTCGGCCTTCAGGCGCGACGGTTACGCGGTGATCCGCCTCGACGGCCGCGAAGTCGACTTCGAGCTGACCAAGGGAGGACGCACGTCGCTGGTGAGCTGCAAGCGATGGAAGGCTGCGCGCACCGGGATCGAGCCGTTGCGCGAGCTGCACGCGGCGCGGCGCAAGTGCGAGGCCCACGAGTGCATCTATATCGCCGCGGGCGACATCAGCGCGAATGCATTGACGTTCTCGGCGCAGAACGGCGTCAAGCTGCTGTACGGCGCGGAGCTCGCCAAGCTGCTCGCGCCGTAGCGAGACTGCGGCTCAGGAGCTGCAGGAGAGCGCCGAGCAGCCGGCGCGATGCCGCGCCCATTCGGGCCGCCGCTCGGCGAGCGCGTCGTGCTCGGGCTGCTCGTCGTAGGGCCGCGCGAGGACCTTCATCAGGCGCTCGAGCACCGAGCTGTCCCCTTGCTCGAGCGCATCGATGGCGAGCTGGGCGAGGTAGTTGCGCGGCACGTACTTCGGGTTCGCGCGGTTCATGCGCTGCCGCCGGGCCGCTTCATCGTGACCTGCTTTTCCGCTCTGTTCCCTCAGACGGAGACTGTAGTCCTCGAGCCATTTCTCGAGGACCGGGCGGGGCTCGCCGCTATAGAAGGCGCGGCGCAGCGGCTCGAGCGAAGGACGATCCGGGTCGAGCGCCGCGAGATTGCGGAAGAACAGCGTGAAGTCGGTCTCGGCCTCGGCGAGCGCTTCGAACATCCCGCGCAGCAGCTCGACGTCGCTCTCGTCCCAGGAGGTCAAGCCGATCTTTTCCATGAACGCCCGTTGCCAGCCTGCATTGAAGGTTTCTGCGTACAACCCCAATCCGGCTTCCAGGGTTTCCTGCTGGACCAGGGGAAGCAGTGCCTCGGCGAGGCGTGCCAGGTTCCATTGCGCGATATGCGGCTGCTGGCCATAGGCGTAGCGGCGGCCCTGCGCGTCGGTGGTGTTCGGCGTCCAGAGCGGATCATAGCCTTCGAGCCAGCCGTACGGACCGTAGTCGATGGTGAGCCCGAGGATCGACATGTTGTCGGTGTTCATCACGCCATGCACGAACCCAAGGCGCATCCAGTCGACCATCAGAAGCGCGGTCCGCCGGCAAAGCTCATGAAAAAAGTCCGGATAGGTCAAACCGGCGTAGTGCTCCCGAATCACGTAATCGGCGAGGCGCCTGAGCGCGTCGAGCTCCTGGTGCGCGGCGTGGATCTGGAAGTTGCCGAAGCGCACAAACGAAGGCGCGACGCGGCACACCACCGCGCCGGGCTCGGACTCCGGATTGCCGTCGTAGAACATGTCGCGGATCACGCTCTCGCCGCTCGCCACCAGGCTGAGCGCGCGCGTCGTCGGCACGCCGAGCCGGTGCATCGCCTCGCTGCACAGGAACTCGCGCAGCGACGAGCGCAGCACCGCGCGGCCATCCGCGGTGCGCGAGTACGGCGTTCTCCCGGCGCCCTTGAGCTGCAGCTCCTGGCGGCTGCCGTCGGTCGCGATGACCTCGCCAAGCGTGATGGCGCGCCCGTCGCCGAGCTGGCCCGCCCAGTGGCCGAACTGGTGGCCGCCGTAGCGCGCGGCATAAGGCTGCATTCCTGGAAGGGTCTTGCTTCCTCCGAGAATCTCGGCGCCGAATCCGGTGGGATCGCTCGGCCGCGCGATGCCCAGGTACTCACCAAGGTCATCGGACCAGGCGAGCAGACGAGGACCAGCGACCGGCGTGGGATCAACGCGCGTGTAGCTCGCCTCGCTCACCGGCCGAGGCACATTGGTCAGCACGGGGTCCGGTGGAAGATCGCGCACGAACGTGTTCTCGAACGGCACGTGCTCGAGAGAGACGGGGCTGGCTTCGATCTTGGGTCGCGCGGTCATGAAATCAAAAACGCAAGGAGCATTCCCGCATTATGGCAGTATGCCGCCATGCATCGCGTCGCCATCCGGCAGGAGATCATCGACCGGGTCATGGCGCGGCGCGGCCGGCTGCGCTGGTTCGATCGGCTCGAAGCGGCGAAGACCGCGCTGGTGACCGTGGATATGCAAAGCACCTTCTGCGCGCCGGGCGGCCCGGCGGAGGTGCCGGGTGCACGCGGCATCGTGGCGAACATCAATCGCCTGAGCGCTGCCCTGCGACGCCTCGGCTGTCCCGTGATCTGGGTGCTGCACGCCAACACGCACCGCGGCGGGCGCAGCGACTGGCCGCTGTTCTTCGACCACGTGGTCGCCGCCGAGGTCCGCGCCCGCACCGTCGAGAGCCTCGAGCCAGGCCGTCAGCAGGTGTGGCCGGAGCTCGAGACCGCCGCCGAGGACCTCGTGGTGGTGAAGAACCGCTACAGCGCGCTGGTGCCCGGCTCTTCTTCGCTCGAGCGAGTGCTGCGAGCGCTGGGCGTCGACACGCTGCTGATCGCCGGCACCAAGACCAACGTGTGCTGCGAATCGACCGCGCGCGACGCGATGATGCTCGACTTCAAGGTCGTGCTGGTGTCCGACTGCTGCGCGGCGCTTTCGGACGACGAGCACCGCGCGACGCTCGAAACCCACATTCAGCAGTTCGGCGACGTCGCGACCGCCGACGAGGTACTGAGGCTCCTGTCATGAAAATCGCCTGTCTCCAGAATGGCCCCTACTATTTGCTACCCGACGAGAAGCCGGCGCCGACGCGGGGACTGCGGCGCCAGGACGGCTCGTCGTGCCAGAGCACGGGTGGCGTAGCGTTGTGCCGCTGTGGCGGCTCGGCCAGCAAACCCTTTTGTGATGGCACGCACGGCAGGAACGGCTTCTCCGACCGCAATACCGCCGACGCCGCTGCGAACCGCAGGATCGCCTACGTCGGCAAGGGCATCACCATCTTCGACAACCGCGCGATCTGCGCGCATGCCGGCTTCTGCACCGACGGCCTGAAGAAAGTCTTTCGCATGCACGCGGAGCCCTGGATCGACCCCGACGGCGCAGCGCTCGCCGAGGTCATCGCGACCATCGAGAAATGCCCTTCGGGCGCTCTGAGCTACGCGAAGAACGGCGTGGAGGGCACACCGCTGGCGCGCGAGCCGATGGTGACGGTGATGAACGACGGGCCTTACTCGGTGACCGGCGGGATCGAGCTCGGGGGCGTCGCCTTCGGGGAGGGCGCCTCGCGCGAGCACTACACGCTGTGCCGCTGCGGCGGGTCGAAGAACAAGCCGTTCTGCGATGGCACGCACTGGCACATCGGCTTCCGGGATCCGTGAGAAAGAGAGTCGGATGATGCTGAAACTCTGCATGACCTTGCTGCTGGCCGCGGCGCCTTCCGCGGTGCTCGCGCAGGCGTACCCCACCAAGCCCGTGCGCATCGTGGTCCCGTTCGCGCCCGGCGGCGGCGTCGACGTGACCGCGCGCATCCTTGCGCAGCGCCTCACCGAGGGCCTGAAGCAGCCGTTCGTGGTCGAGAATCGTACCGGAGCGAGCGGCATCATCGGCACCGAAGCCGTGGTCAAGTCGGCCCCCGATGGCTACACGTTGCTCGCCGGCTCGCAGACTACGCAGGCCGTGGTTCCGGCCATCTACAAGGACCAGGTGCGCTACGACACGACGCGCGATCTCGTCCCGGTGGCCGAGATCGCACGCTCGCCGTTCCTGATCGTGGTGCATCCGTCGCTGCCGGTGAAGTCGGTCGGGGATCTCATCAAGCTCGCGAAGGAGAAGCCGGGCCAGGTGAGATTCGGCGCCGCTTCCGGCGGCACGCCGCACATGGCGGGCGAGCTCTTCAAGCTCGCGGCGAAGGTGGATCTGCAGTTCGTCCCCTATAAGGGGGAAGGGCCTGCGATCTCGGATGCCCTGGGCGGGCACATCCAGCTCGTGTTTTCGAACCTGCCCGTGGCGCTGCCGCTCGCGCGCGAGGGCAAGCTGCGCGGCATTGCCGTGACCAGCGCGCAGCGCGTTCCGACCGCGCCGGAATTTCCCACCGCGTCCGAGTCGGGGCTGCCAGGATTCGATGCGTTCACCTGGTTCGGCCTGTTCGCCCCGGCCGCGACGCCGCGCGAGATCATCGTCAGGCTCAACGCCGAGGTGGTGCGCGGCCTGAACGCTTCCGAGACCAAGGAGAAAATGGCGGCCCAGGGCATGTTCACGACCACCGCCGGGGTGGACGACTTCGGCGCTTTCGTGAAGAAGGAAACCGAGCGCTGGGCGCAGATCGTCAAGGAAGCCGGCGTCAAGCCAGAATAGGCTCGACTGTGATACGGGTCCTCTCCGCCACCGGAATGCTCGGCTCGGGCTTCCGGGAAGAGACGCTGAAGCGCGCCATGGCTCTGGAGCCGGATTTCATCGGCGCCGATTCGGGCTCGACCGACCCCGGGCCGTATTACCTCGGTTCCGGCGACACGCACTTCTCGGATTCGGCCTACAAGCGCGACCTGCGCCTGATGCTGCGCGCGGGGCGTGCGGCGGGCATTCCGGTGATCGTGGGCTCGGCCTGCACCGCGGGCATCGACGCGCAGCTCGAGCGCCTGGTCGGCATCGCGCGCGACATCGCTCGCGAGGACAAGCTCCAGTTCAAGCTGGCCGCGATTCGCAGCGAGCCGGATCGAGGCTATCTGAAGCGCAAGCTGAAGGAAGGCAGGATCACGCCGCTCGCCAACGCGCCGCGCCTCGACGAAGGGGTGATCGAGCGCGCGAGCCATATCGTGGGCCTCGCCGGCATCGAGCCTTACATCGAGGCGCTCGGGCACGGCGCCGAAGTGATCATCGCCGGGCGCTCGAGCGATACCTCGATCTTCGCCGCGCTGCCGGTGATGCGCGGCTGCAACCCGGCCACGGCGTGGCACATGGCGAAGATCCTGGAGTGCGGCGCGGCGTGCGTCGTGCAGCGCAAGTACCCCGACTGCATGGTCGCGACGCTTGCCGACGACCACTTCGTCGTCGAGCCGCCGAATCCCGAATACCGCTGCGACCCGGTGAGCGTGGCTTCGCACAATCTCTACGAGAATTCGACCCCCTATGAGCTGATCGAGCCCTCGGGCGTGCTCAGCACCGTCGATGCGAGATACGAGGCGCTGTCGGACCGCGCGGTGCGCGTCTCGGGCAGCACTTTCACGAAATCCGAGCGCTACACCATCAAGCTGGAAGCCGCGGAGCTCGCGGGCTACCAGAGCATCATCGTCGGCGCGGTGCGCGATCCGGTGATCCTGCGCCAGTTCGACTCGTGGCTCGCCGGCCTCGAAAAGGCGTGCAAGGACCGCATCCGTGCGGTCTTCGGGGAGGATATCGAGGAAAAGTACAAGTTCCATGTGCGGGTGTTCGGCAAGAACGCGGCCATGGGACCGCTCGAGCCCGAGACCGCGATCGGCCACGAGCTGGGTCTCCTCTTCCAGGTCACCGCGCAGACGCAGGAGCTCGCCACCGCGCTCATGAAATCGGTCGGGCACATGGCGGTGCACTACCCGGTGCCGGAGTGGAGCGGCCTGATCACCTCGATCGCCTACCCGTACTCGCCCGCGGAGATCGCGCGCGGTGCGAGCTACCGCTTCAGCCTGAACCACGTGGTGGAGCCCGCCTCGCCGCTCGAGATGTTCGAGATCGAATACGAGACCGTCCGATGAAGCTCTGGCAGGTGGCGAAGCTGATCCGCAGCAAGAACTCCGGACCGTTCGAGCTGACCTTCGACGTCATCATGAAGGACCGCGCCACCTACGAGAAGGTGCGCGACGCGAACATCATCAACGCGCAGTGGTTCGCGCGCACCTACCGCCTCAGGCCGGAAGTCGTCTCGATCATCAACTACGACGCCGCGGCCGCCATCAAGATCACCATCCCGCGCCCGACCATCTCCGGCGACATCGACGACAACGACGTCTTCGGCGGCCAGCAGTACGGGCCGCTGGTGGATCTGGAAATTCCGTAACGAACTCGGTTAATCCGCCTACGGCTTCGGAATGCGCAGGGTCTTGCTGATCATCATGCTGCCCGAAGCGATGAAGAGCAGCGACAAGGGGTGGAATTCCCAGGGTCCGAGGTTCCAACCGCCGCCGTAGAGGTCTTCTCCGATGCGGTCCTGCCACGCGGCGATGGCCAGCACGGCAGTCAAAACGACACTGGTCGGAATGGGCGTGCCTTCGAAGTAGGCGACTTTGCCGCTGCCGCTGCCTGCCGCGAGCGTTTCGGCGGTCACATTGAAGCGCGCGAGGCGGCTCACGCCGCAGCATACAAAGTAGATGAGCGCGACGGCGTCCCAGCCGCCGTTGAGCCCCGCGGCATAAGCCAGGGCGGCGGGCGCGACGCCGAAGGAGATGACGTCCGCCAGCGAATCGAGCTCCCGGCCCAGCGCCGAGTGCTGGTGGCGCCAGCGGGCCACGTTCCCGTCCAGCCAGTCAAAGAAGAATGCAAGGGGGGCCATGGCGGCAGCAGCGTAGAAATGCGCACGGGACCCGCTTTGCAGGTGGAGCATGGCAAGAAATACGGCGCCGACGCCGCAGGCGGCATTGGCAAGGGTGAAGAAGTCCGCGAGGTGGAACCCGCGGATCATTGAGAAATGCTTTGGCTTAGCTCGCTCCTCCATACGCTCAAGATACCATCCAATATGTGCATCGCCTCACCCACCCCGCCAGCGGTGATCTGGAAGTCCTCAAGGTCGCCGCGCTGGTGGCGATGGTTGCCGACCACGCAAACAAGTACGCGCTCAACGGCGCCTATCCGATGATGGAGCACATCGGGCGACTGGCGTTCCCGCTCTTCGCCTTGGTCGTTGCCGCCAACCTGCGCTGGAACAGCGCCGATCCGCAACGCTATTTCATCCGTCTGGCGGTGTGGGGCATGGCGTCACAGGCGATTTACACGTGGGCAACCGGGCGCACCGACCTCAACACCCTGCTGACCCTCGGAGTCGGTGTTCAGCTGGTCCTTGCCGTGGAAGCATTGCGCCAACATTCCAGCGCCGGCCGCGTGCTATGGCTGATGGTTGTGATCGCCGCGACGCTGGCCTGCGATTATCGCTTAACCGGGCCGTTGCTCGTTTTGCTGTTCCATGGATGGTTCGCCCGCCCCGGACCCTACACCGCGTTGCTGGCGATCCTCTGCGTTGCTGCCCTCAACACCTCGCTGCTCTTCGCACCCGCGGCGCTGGCTTCGCTCATCGTGGCTGGTGCCGTGGCCTGGTGGCGACCCCACCTGCCGCGCCTCACCCGTTACTGGTTCTACCCGTTCTATCCGACCCACCTCGCGGTGATTCGCTTGGTCGCGTCGCAGAAGTTCGTATTCAGCTAAATCCGTAGAGGCGCTGAGGGTTGTCGACCAGGATGCGCGTGCGTTGCGCCTCGTCGGGCACCCATTCCGCCAGCATGTCCGCCAAGTCGCCGTCGTTGGGCATCCTTTCGCGTGCGCTCGGATGAGGCCAGTCCGTGCCCCATACCACGCGCTCGGGTGCTGCCTCGACTATGGCGCGCGCGAGCGGCACGAGATCGGGGTAGCTGGGAAACGCGCTGGAGACGAAGTACGGTCCCATGAGCTTCGCCCAGCAATGCTCCCGCTGCAGGAGCCGGAGCAGCGCCTGGAAGCGCGGCGAGTCGACGCCTTCGGCGGCGGGGATGCGGCCGAAATGATCGATGACGACGTCCACCGGCAGGGTGCCGAGCTGGCCTCATGCTCGGGGTGAAAGTTCATGTAGAACTGCAGATGCCAGCCCAGCGGCTTGATGCGCTGCGCGAGCCGCGGCGCGTGCTCGAGCCTGAGCCCTGGCGTGCCGGAAGCGACGTTGATGCGGATGCCGCGAAACCCGGCGGCGTGCAGATCCTCGAGCTCGCGATCGGTGACGTTCTCGGACACGACCGCGACACCGCGTAGCGTGAACCTGCCGGACTTGATTGCCGCCGCGATCGCGGAGTTGTCCGTCCCGTTGACGCTCGCCTGCACCAGCACCGCCCGCTCGCAGCCGATGGTGCGCAGCATCCCGAGGTAGTCCGCAAGCGGACACACCGGCGGCACGAAATGCGTCTGCGGCAGGAGCTTCGCGCCGCGCTCGAAGATATGAGCGTGGCAGTCGGTCGCGAGCGCGGGAAACCCGACTTTCGGGCGCCGCGTCCCGGCGACGGGCCCCGGGATGTTAGGAGCGTCTCTCGACAGTCTGGGCCTCGATCTCGTAGTGCTTGGAGAGGTCGATGAGGTCCTCGATCTCCTGCCGTGCGGCGACGAACTCCGGCTCGGTTACGCCGCCATAACGGCCGGTCGCACGCAGCTCGGTCAGCGCGCGCTTCAGGAAATGAAAGGCGGTGCACAGCACCATCTGCGCCTCGATGCAGGCGACGTAGCCCATCTGCTGCAGGTCCTGGCGGGAGAAAAGCGGCCGCCCGTCGCGGTTGCCGCGGCTTTGGACGTAGACCAGCGGCAGCCGGCAGACCTGCGGCGCGCGCTCGGCCTCCGCCGGGTTGCGCGGAAAGAGCAACCCCAGGTCGGCGCCGACATCGGCCGCGCGATTGATTCGCATGGATGCCTCGTCGAGCCCGAGGGCGCGGCAGGTGTCGGTGCGCGCGATGACGACAAAATCGGGATCGCTTTCGTCGCGCTGCTTGCAGGCGAAGCTGATCTTTTCGACGAACTCTTCCACCGGGACGCCGTGCACGACGTACTTGTGATAGTGCGCGCGCTTCGGATAGAGCTGGTCCTCGATGTGCGCGCCGGCGATGCCCGCGCGGATGCATTCGCGCACCATGCGCATGGTGTGAAGCGCGTCGCCGAAGCCCGCGCCGCCGTCGACGATCAGCGGGATGGCGATGCTTTGCGCGACGTCCGCCGCGAGCCCGATCTGCTCGCTCATCGTGAGCTGCGGCTCGGTGATCGCGGTTGCCGCGCCGCTGACGTAACCGCCGACGTACGCGGCCTCGTAGCCGAGCGACTGGACCAGGCGGCCGACGAGCGGGTCGTAGACCGAGGGCAGGTGCAGGAACGTCTTGCCGCGGAGCAGGGCGCGGAGCTGGGCGCTTTGGCGTTGCATCGCATCTCCTTTCCGAAGATGCAACGATAATCGAATCCGACAGTCGATCGAGAGCGTCAGCGCAACGCGTTGCGCCGGGCAAGTGCCTCATCAAGCCGCGCCTGTGCTGCCTGCACATCGCGCTCGAGCGCCTGCCGGCGCTGCCAGTACTGCCCCCTGAGGAAGCGTCCCGAGCGGTCGCCCTCCTGAGGCTCGACGCCCTCATCGCGCCGCGCTTCCGCCGCCCGCAGCGCGTTGAAGGCGTCGACGACGTCCTGCGCGGCGCGGTCGAGCTCCGCCGAGCGGCGGTTCGCCGCTTCAAGCAACTTCTTCTCCGCGTCGCTCTGTCCCCTGGCCGGCGATTGGGCGGGCGGGGGCGGACTTTCGAGGCGCTGGACCGTGTCGTTGCCCGCGGGCGGCTTGTCGGTGTAGACCGTGTTGCCCCGGGAATCCTTGTACCGGTACACGGCCTGGGCCAGAGCGCTCGTGCCGGCCGCCGTTGCGAGCGCGGTGGCGATCAGTGCAATCGCGTATCTGACGACCATGGCGAACTATACGGCCGTACTTTACGGCGTTCACCGCGCGGACAGGCTCTTGAGAAGGCGCTGGCGCATCCCAACCTAGCGGCGTGGACATCGCACCGAAGTTCCTTCTCGATCACAACGAGCCGGCAGCGGCCTCGAAACCCTCGCAGGCTGCAGACGACGAGCTGCTCGACGCCTATTCCCGCGCCGTCACCGCGGCGGCGGAGCGCGTCGGACCCGCGGTCGCGCACATCCAGGTGCAGCAGACGAAGGGCAGGGCCGGCTCGGGGAGCGGCTTCGCCTTCACGCCCGACGGCCTGCTTCTCACCAACAGCCACGTAGTCGCCAATGCGCGCGCCATCCGCGCCACGTTTGCCGACGGCCTGTCCCGCGACGCCGACCTGATCGGCGACGATCCGCACACCGACGTCGCAGTGCTTCGCATCGGCGCGGCCGGGCTGGCGTCGGTGGAGCTCGGCGTGTCTCGCGGCGTGCGCGTCGGCCAGCTCGCCATCGCCATCGGCAATCCCTACGGCTTCCAGCACACCGTGACCGCCGGCGTGGTGAGCGCGCTCGGCCGGAGCCTTCGCTCCACGAGCGGGCGGCTGATCGACGACGTGCTGCAGACCGACGCCGCGCTCAATCCGGGAAATTCGGGCGGGCCGCTCGTGAACTCGCGCGGCGAGGTGATCGGCCTCAACACGGCGATCATCCCGATGGCGCAGGGAATCTGCTTCGCCACCGCCATCGACACGGTGAAGTGGGTCGCGATGCAACTGCTGCGCGACGGCCGGGTGCGGCGCAGCTATCTCGGCCTCGCCGGGGCGAACCAGCCGATCGGGCGGCGCTTTGCGCGCCATTTCGAGCTGTCCAACGCCTCCGGGGTTCGCGTTGAATCCGTCGAGCCTGGAACACCGGCAGCGCGCTCGGCGCTGCAGGCAGGCGACGTGATCGTCGCGCTGAACGGCCAGCCGGTGAACGGAATCGACGATTTGCACCGCCTGCTCACGGCCGACCTTATCGGATTGTCCGCCGAGATCGTCCTGCTGCGCGGGGCGCAGCTCCTCAGGCGCTCGATCGAGCCGGCCGAGAGTGTCTAGAACTCGAAAATCACAAATTCCGTGATAGCCAGGCGCTCGCGGGGGTACGATGATCCCTGAGCGGGGAGTTGTGCATCGCTCTGGAAGAGCCTGGGAAAGCGCGTATGTGGGAGGTCGTCGTACTCATCCTTCAGATCGCCGGGCTGGTGATCCTGGTCGCGGCCGCGATCGTGTCGGTCACGGCACCCGGTTGGGTCAAGCGGCGCCTCAAGGGCCCGCACTGGGGCTGAAGCCTAGGTTCGCGACTCCAGGGTCTCGCTCGCGCCGCATTCCAGCATGAGGCGCGCGATGTGCTCGCGGTCGAGCGGCGAGCGCGCCACCACCGCGACGATCTTGTCGCTCACTACGATGCGGTGAAGCGCGACGCCCGCGTGGAGCAGCTCCTCCTTCAGCTTCTCGGCGTCGCCCCGGCGCTCGAAGATGCCGGTGACCTTGCGGTTGCGCATCGCGGCCACCGCTTCACGGGAACGTGCCGCGGTGGCCCTTCTTCATCTCGGGTGTCTTGTGGTCCGGGCCGACCCGCAGGCGCTTCTGGTTCTCTTTCTGCTTCTCGGGCTCGCGGCGTGCGTCGGCCCCGCTGCGCGAGCCGCGCGTGCCTTTGCTGGTCCTCGTCTGGGTGTCTGGCATGGTGAGCTCCGAAGGGGATTTCCTCAGAGCGAGCAAGGCGCGTGCCGGGAAGGTGGGTCTACAGCGGCTTCTTCGGCGCCTCTTCCATGACGAGATCGACCGCTTTCAGGAACACCTGCGTCGGCATGTTGTCGACGCCGGTCATCCACGCTGCCAGGCAGATCGCCGAGACGTTCAGGTAGATCCGGAGTTGCACCGGACCGCCGAGAATCTCGGCCGCACGCCGCAGCGTCAGCACGCGCACGCTCGTGTCCATCCGCGCCAACTTACCACCGCGAGCTTTCAAAGACCTGAACGCGCGGGTCCGTGGAGAAAGAAGCGCAGCATCTCGCGCGTCGCGTCGGGGCCGCGCGCATCGGCATACGAAGCCGCAGAGTTGCCGCCCGACCAGGCGTGGCCGCCGCCGTGCACGAGCCAGTGCTCCACCGCGGCCTTCGCGGTCCGATACACCGTGCGCGTGTAAGCGCGTCCTCCGGCCTCGCCCGATTCGGACTTGTGCCGCGCGCCCGCGATGGCGTAATCGCCGCCGTGGTGGCGCACCGTGGTGTCCTTGTCGCCGTGGAACACGATCGTCGGCACGGCCGGCAGAAGCGAGGCGGGGTCCGAGCGCTGGCCACGCATCGCGGCGATAGCGGAAACCGCGTCTCGCGCCGATGCATAAGGCAGCCCGGAATGGATTCCGGCCGCGGCGTAAAGATCGGGATAGGTCGCGGCCATGATCGCGGCCATGGCGCCGCCGGCGGAGAGCCCGGCGATGTACACGCGGCGCGCGTCGACGTTGTGGCGCGCGATCACCTGCTTCGTGATGCCGGCGATGAGCGAAGGCTCGCCGTCGTCGCGGCGCTGGTCGCGCGTCCGGAACCAGTTCCAGCAGCGCGAGTAGTTGGCGGTCCAGGCCTGCGCCGGGTAAACGACGAGAAACTGCAGCTCGTCGGCGAGCGCGTTCATGCGCGTGCCATCGGCGAAGTCGTCCGGCGTCTGCTTGCAGCCGTGCAGCATCACGACGAGCGGCAGCGCCTGCCCGCTGAACCCGGCCGGGAGATAGAGCTTGTAGGTGCGCGCGCCGGCGGCGTTGGCGTAGGAGCGCTTGACGAAGCGGCCCGGCGCGTTGTTTCCACGCCAGATGCGCCAGACCCGCCCGAGGGCTGAACCGATTTTCTTGATCACGCGAGTTTCTCGATTCTTCTAAGACGTTATCCCACCGGATTTGCCGCTGCGCAACAATGTATTTTTTATCGAATTTGCGGGATTTCGGAAAGCGATTCGCATGCCGCGCCGACCGCCGGTACGTCGCGCATGGCCGACGGCAAGGACGCCGTTTCGCCCTGCTGACCTCGCACCAGTCCAGAACGCTAAGCGGCGGTGCAACATGCGACAATCGGCACACCCGTGGTGCGCAAGGAGCCCACCGTTTATCGCCGCACCCTCGCCCGGGCGATCGAGATCGCGGGTGGCGTGGAGCCGCTCGCGCGCTTTCTCGCCTGCACGCCTTCCGAAATCGCAAGATGGACCTCGGGGGAGTTCAATCCGCCCATGCCGTTCTTCCTCGCGATGGTCGACATCGCCGCGGCAAACGAGCTAACCGCGACGGCGCTCGAGAACCTCCCCGCCGCGCGCGCCCGGAGGAGCACCTGGGTCCCCGCGCGGGATTCGCGCTGACCCTGTTGTTCCTCGCCGCCGTCCCTTTTGCGTCGTTCGCGCAATCGGAGGTCGGGTCGCACCTCGGCACGGGCCTGCTCCTGAAGAACGCGAGCGTGGGCGTGGCTTATCAGCACCTGTCGAACGCGGGCCTCAAGCAGCCGAACGGCGGCATCAACTTCTACCTGGCCACCGTCAGCGTGGGGCTGTAGTGCGGTTCTTTTGATGCACGTCAAGCCACGTCGCGGTGACCGTGGCACTATGGGCTCGTCCACCTCCCCCTATCCCGTTTGACGGTGGACCCCTCGAAAGCGCGGCCACAAGCTCGCGCTTTCTTTTTGGTGCCGGCGAGAAGGCATACTCTTGCCATGGACAGCCGCCGCACGCCGCTCGAAGCGCTGGTCGACAACCTGAACGTCGATGCCATGGCGGAGATCCCTTCGCCGCAGGACGTGCAGGAGCGCCTGCCCCTGACCGAGCGCGCGGCGCAGACCGTGCTCGCCGGACGAAATGCGGTGCGTGCGATCCTCGAGCGCAAGGACCCACGGCTGTTCGTCGTGGTGGGGCCCTGCTCGGTGCACGACCCCGCCGCGGCGCTCGACTACGCAGCGCGCCTGCGCCGCCTCGCGGGCGAGGTCGCCGATACGCTGGTGCTGGTGATGCGGGTCTACTTCGAGAAGCCGCGCACCTCGGTGGGCTGGAAGGGTTTCATCAACGATCCCGCGATGGACGACTCGTTCCGCATCGACGAGGGGCTGCTGCGCGCGCGAGAGCTCCTCATGCAGATCGCCGAGCTCGGCCTGCCGACGGGGTCCGAAGCGCTCGATCCCATCTGCCCGCAGTACCTCGCCGAGCTGATCACCTGGTACGCCATCGGCGCGCGCACCACCGAATCGCAGACCCACCGCGAGATGGCGAGCGGCCTCTCGGCGCCGGTCGGCTTCAAGAACGGCACCGACGGCGGGCTGGACGTTGCGGTCAACGCGATCCGCTCCGCCGGGCGTCCCCACGGCTTCCTCGGCGTGAACCAGGCCGGCAGGACGAGCATCATCCGCTCGCGCGGCAATGCCTTCGGCCACCTCGTGCTGCGCGGCGGCGGCGGGCGGCCGAACTACGACACCGTGAGCGTGCGGCTCGCCGAGCAGGCGCTTGCGCGGGAGAAGCTCGCGCCCAACATCGTGATCGACTGCTCGCACGCGAACTCGATGAAGGACTACTCGCTCCAGCCCCTGGTCTTCAGCGATTGCGTGCACCAGATCGTCGAGGGCAACCGCTCGATCGTCGGCTTCATGCTGGAATCGAACCTCGAGGCCGGCTCGCAGGCGATCCCCGAGGACCGCTCGAAGCTCCGCTACGGCGTTTCCGTCACCGATCCCTGCATCGACTGGCGCACGACCGAGGAACTGCTGCGCCGCGCCCGCAACACACTTAAACCTCTACTCAGGCAGCGCGCAAGCTAGATCGGGGCGCACCCGCGCGGACGACGCGATGCGTGCCGCATTGACGCGTGTCAACCCGCGGACGGCTCGGACCCACAGACTAGTGTCGTGAACGGGAAGCGCCGCATATCCGCTGCGGTTGGGGTCGTGGGGCTTGCCTTTGTGGCGCTGCTCCATGCGAGCCAGGCGCATGGCGTCGCGGAAGAGGCCGTGACGCTTCCTTCCTTCGCGGAGCTGGAGGCGCTGGGCGCGGTCATCGGCACGATCCGCGTCGATCCGCGCAATATCTACGATCTGTCGGATCCGAGGGAGAGCAGCTGGCCTTACCGGCTTGCCAATGGCCTGCACGCGCGCACGCGGCCGCAAACCGTGGCGAAGCAGCTTCTATTCAAGAGCGGAGACCGAGTGTCCGCGCGTACCATCGCGGAAAGCGAACGCCTGCTGCGCGGCAACCGCTACCTCCACGATGTCGAGATCCGCCCCGCCGCGTACCGCGACGGCGTGGTCGACATCGACGTCATCACGCGCGATTCCTGGACCCTCGACCCGGGGATAAGCTTCTCGCGCTCGGGCGGGTCGAACTCCTCGCGTGTCTACGCCAACGAAAAGAACCTGGCGGGGTGGGGCGTCTCGGTCGGCTTGAATTACTCGAAAAACGTCGAGCACGCCGGCACGCAGCTCAGCTATTCCGACAAGCACGTGCTGTTCCCCTGGACCAGCCTCGACGCGTCGGTGAGCCGGCTCGACGACGGGTCCCAGTGGTCGCTCGCATTCGGCCGTCCGTTCTATGCCACGGACACGCCCTGGGCCGCCGGCTTCTCGGCCTCGCACAGCGACGCCCTCAACTCGATCTTCGACCGTGGCGAGCGCGTGGCCGCCTATCGCGCGCTGCAAAGCGCGTTTCGCGCGACCGGCGGTATCTCGTCTCCCGCGCCGAGCGGCGCGGTGCGGCGCTACAGCGCCGGCTACGATTATCAGAGCGCTACCTACACTGTCGAGCCGGGACAGACGCCGCCCGACCCGCTGCCCCAGGATCTCGTGCTCTCGGGGCCGTTCGTCGGCTACGAGATGGTGAACGAAAGCTACGAGAAGGTCGTGAATCGCGAACAGATCGGCCGGACCGAATACTTCGCTCTCGGCACCAGAGCGGGCGTGCAGCTCGGCCGCAGCTTCACGACGCTCGGCGGCACGGTCGACGGCTGGATCGTCTCGCTGAGCGCGAGCCACGGCAGGTACCTGTTCGGATCGCACAGCCTGTTCGCTTCCGCGGGCCTCTCCGGCCGCCTGGAGGAGGGCCGGCGTCAGAACCAGCTGTTCAACGCATCGGCGCGCTACTTCGTTCCGCAGCGGCGCGACGCGGCGTTCATGATGGCGGCGAATGTCGACGTCTACCGACATCCGGACCGCACCGCCCCTTTGCAGCTCGGCGGCGATACCGGCCTGCGCGGCTATCCCCTCAGCTTCCAGAGCGGCGAGCGCCGAGCTTTGCTGACCGTCGAGGAGCGCGTCTACACCGACTGGTATCCCTACCGAGTGGTCCGCGTCGGCGGCGCGGTATTCGCCGACGCGGGACGGGCGTGGAACGGCGCGGGCGAGCAGAGCGCCGGGCAGCGCGTGCTCACCGATGTGGGAGTCGGACTACGCTTTACGAACCCGCGCACGGCCACCGGTACGATTCTGCACGCCGACGTCGCGTTCCCGGTGAACGCCCGCGACCAGATCAGGTCGGTGCAGTTCCTGCTGACGTCCTCGACCAGCTTCTAGCGCTACTCAGCGCTCCACCAGGGCGCCTTGGCTTTCTCGATGACTTCCTGCGCCAGCCTGGCGCGCTCGTCGGCGCGGCGCTTGTAGACGAGCGCTCCGAGGTCGCCGAGGGTCTGGTCGACTTCGTCCCCGGCGGGCTTGCCGCCGACGGCATCGACCCAGTACTCGCCGACACGATAGCGCACCGCGTCCGGATGGTGGACGGTCGGCGGAAAGTCGGGCTCGTCTTCGTAGATCACTCGGAGGATCATGCCCGACGACTTTTATCCGGTAATCCGGCCGGCGTCCATAGCCCGAATTCTTCATGCCACCATCCCTGGTACGAAACCTGCTCCCTTGGGTTGCACATGCAACTAGGCGACCAACGCGAAAGCAGCAACGTCGAGGACCGGCGCGGCATCGGCATGGTCGGCGGCGGGCTGGGCGTCGGCGGGATCGTCATCGCTCTGGTCGCCTATTTCCTCGGCGTCGATCCCGCGGTGGTGTCGGAGGTCGCCCAGCAGGTGGCGACCGAGCGTCCCGGTTCCTCTCAGCCGGCGCCGCGCGGTGCGCCCAAGGATGAGATGGGGCAGTTCGTGTCGAAGGTGCTGGGCAGCACCGAGGACGTCTGGGGCAGCCTGTTCGCACGATCGGGGTCGCGTTATCGGGCTCCCACACTCGTGCTGTACGACGGGCAGGTGCGCTCGGCGTGCGGCATGGGACAAGCGGCCATGGGCCCGTTCTATTGCCCGGGCGACGAAAAGCTCTACCTCGACCTCGCCTTCTTCCGCGACTTGCAGAGGCGCTTCGGCGCACCCGGCGACTTTGCCCAGGCTTACGTGATCGCGCACGAGGTCGGGCACCACGTGCAGAAGCAGGCCGGCGCGTTCCAGAAGATGGAGGCCGCGCGCTCGCGCCCGCAGGCGGAGCAGAACCGCGTCTCGGTGCGCATGGAGCTCCAGGCCGACTGCTACGCCGGCGTGTGGGGACACCACGCCGGCACGATGAACCAGCTCGATCCGGGCGACATCGCCGAGGCGCTCAACGCCGCGACGGCGATCGGGGACGACCGGCTGCAGAATCAGGCGCAGGGCCGGGTCGTGCCGGAGGCGTTCACGCACGGCTCGTCCGCGCAACGCGTGCGCTGGTTCAAGCGCGGCCTGGACTCCGGCCGTCCGCAGGACTGCGACACGTTCGCGGCCGCTTCGCTCTAAGCCTTTCCCTTAGATTACCGACTCGCATGCGCGCGACCGTAGCGGCGATCGGTTTGCTCATCTTCCTCCTGCCCGCGGCGCCGGGCCGGGCGCAGCCCGCGCCGCTCGACGAGCCCAAGATTGGCCAGGAGAGCCGGGACTCGGTCTGGGTGCCGACGCCCGAGCGCGTGATCCGGCGCATGCTGCAGATGGCCGATACCACGAGCCGCGACCTGGTCGTCGACCTCGGCGCGGGCGACGGCCGCATTCCGATCTATGCGGCGAAGCACTTCGGCGCGCGCTCGATCGGCGTCGAGCTCGAGGGCAACCTGGTGCGGCTCGCGCGCCGCGAGGCCGCATCGCAAGGCGTGTCGCATCTTGCGACCTTCCTGCAGGAAGACCTTTTCAAGGCCGATCTGTCGCGCGCCACCGTCATCGCCCTCTACATCAGCCCCGGCGTGATGTCGCGCCTGAAGCCGCGGTTGCTCGAGCTTCGGCCCGGGACTCGCGTCGTGTCGCACTCCTTCACGCTGGAAGACTGGGAGCCCGACGAGACCATCCGGGTGGAAGGCCGGACGGCCCACCTCTGGGTGGTGCCGGCGTCCGTGCGAGGCGCATGGTCGGTCGATCTTGCGGGCCAGGCTTTCGCCCTGCGGGTCGACCAGCGCTACCAGGAGCTCACGACTTCCGGGGAGCGCGCCGGCAAGCCGCTCGCCGTGATCGGCGCGCGCCTCCGCGGTACCGAGATCCGCTTCACCAGCTTCGACCGCGACGGCAGCTCGCGGCAGTTCACCGGTACGGTCGACCGGGCTCGGATGTCCGGAGATTCGCAGGGCGAGGGGCTCGCGCCGCTTTCCTGGAGCGCGGTTCTCCGATAATGGCCGGATGAATCTCCGACCCCTCGGCCGCTCGGGCCTGCGCATCGCGCCGCTCGTCTTCGGCGGCAACGTCTTCGGCTGGACCGTCGACGAGCCCACCGCCTTTCGCCTGCTCGACCGCTTCGTCGACTCGGGCCTCAACGCCATCGATACCGCCGACGTGTATTCGCGCTGGGTGCCGGGAAACCGGGGCGGCGAATCGGAGACCATCATCGGCAACTGGCTGAAGCGCTCGCCGGCGCAGCGCGACCGGATCGTGCTCGTCACCAAGGTGGGCGCCGCGCCCGGCGCCGACGGCAAGGGCCTCTCCGCGAAGAGCATCGCCGCCGGCGTCGAAGCGTCGCTCAAGCGACTCCAAACCGACCGCATCGACCTCTATCTCAGCCACCGCCCGGATGCGGGCACGCCGATCGAGGAAACGCTCGGCGCGTACGACGCGCTGATCCGCGCGGGGAAAGTGAGGGCGGTCGGCGGCTCGAACTCGACCGCCGCGGGCTTGCGCGAGGCGCTCGACACCGCGGCATCGAAAGCGCTGCCGCGCTACGAAGTCGAGCAGCCCGAGTACAACCTCTACGAGCGGGCCAGGTTCGAGGGGCCGCTACGCGATCTATGCATCGCGCACGGCGTCGGCGTCATCGTCTACTACAGCCTCGCCTCGGGTTTTCTCTCCGGCAAATACCGCTCGAAGGCCGACCTGAAGGGAAGCGCGCGCGCCGGCGGCGTCGAGAAGTATCTCAACGAGCGCGGATTGCGGATCCTCGGTGCGCTCGACTCGGTCGCGCGGGCGCACCGCGCGAAACCCGCCGAGGTCGCGCTCGCATGGCTCATCGCGCGCGAAGGCGTCACCGCGCCGATCGCGAGCGCCACGAACGCGGAACAGCTCGACAGCCTCGTGCGCGCCACGCAGCTCGAGCTCTCGCCCCAGGACATGGCTGCGCTGACAGCCGCCTCGGACTAGGGGGATAAAGGGCTAGCGCAGCCAGCCCTTGTTGCGCAGAAAGGCCTCAATCTTCCTGACGTTGGAGCCGACCGAAAGCGCCGCCTCCTGGATGTCCTCGCTTCGCACCCGCCACTTCATCGCCCAGTAGAAGAGCTCCCGATCGTTCGCCCAGTCGATGCGAGTGGGCCGCTTGCCGATCTCCGTCACGAACTCCCGCTGCATCGCGTCTCCCCAGGTGGTGAGTCTCGCGGCAGCGATCATAGCCATCGCCGGCGCCGAGTCCATCCGGATTGCACAACTTTGCAGTGACCCTAGCTAGGGCTAGAACGAACCCCGAGCCTCAGCCGTGCGCCGGTTGCATTCCGCCTTCGAGCATCGCGGCGCGTGTCGCTTCTGAAGTGAGCAAATTCACGAGCTCGAAGGCGGCCTGCGGATTTTTCGCGCGTGCCGCGATTCCCGCCGAGAAATAGGTCAGCCTCTGCAGCGGCGGCGGCAGCGGCCCGACGATGTCGATGCCGCCCACAGGCGCGAGCTCGCAGAGCTGTTGCACGCCGATCTCCGCTTCGCCTGCGGCGACCGCGAGTCCCACCGGCCCCTTCTCCACCACGATGCGCTTTTTCAGCCTGCCGGCGATGCCGAGCCGCTCGAGCAGCTCGGAAAAGTAGATTCCGCTCGCGCCCACTTTCGAGTGCGCGACCGAATCCGCGGAGAGCAGCGCGCGCACGAGCGCTTCGGTCGAGCCGATATCGGGCTTCGCCGCCCCGGCGCGCACGGCGAGCCCGACGCCCGAGCTGCCCAATGCGCGCACCTGCGTCACTTCACCCTTTCTGCGCAGCTCCTCCAGCGCGTCGGAAGTGAGGATCAGGAGATCGGCGCGCGCGCCTTGCGCCAGGCGCTCGAGAATCGACCGCGTGGCATCGAAGCCGAGCTCGAGCGGGCCGAGCGCGCTTTCGAATGCGGAGCGCGAGTTTTCCAGCACGCCCTTCAGCGCGAGCGAGCTCAGGACGGCGGTCGCCGGGCGCGCCGCAACCATGCGGCTACTCGGCCTTGATCCCCGCGGCCTTGCCGATCTTGGTGAACTTGGCGATCTCGCTCTTGATGTGCGCGGCGAATTCGCCGGGCGTGCCCGCCTTGACTTCGAGCCCCTGGTTGGCGAGCGCGGCCTGCACGTCGGATCGGCCGAGGACCTTCACGGTCTCCGCGTTCAGCCTGGCGACGATCGGGGCCGGCGTGCCCGCCGGAGCCAGGAGCCCGAACCACGACAGGATCTCGAATCCGGGCAGGCCGGCTTCCGCCATCGTCGGCACGCCGGGCAGCGACGGCGCGCGTTTCTCGGAAGTGACGGCAAGGGGCCGCACCTTCGCGTTCTTGATCTGCGATCCGATGTCGGCGACGTTGGCGAACATGAACGAGACCTCGCCGCCGAGGAGTCCCGCGACGGCCGGCGGCGAGCCCTTGTACGGGACATGCTGGACGTCGATGCCCGACATCGACTTCAGCAGCTCGCCGCAGAACTGGTGCGTGCTGCCGTTGCCCGCCGAGGCGTAGTTCATCTTGCCCGGGCGCGACTTCGCCAGCGCGACGAGCTCCTGGACGCTCTTCGCCGGCAGCGACGGATCGATCACCAGCACGTAAGGCACGGAGGCGACAAAGGCGATCGGCGCGAAATCGTTGATCGCGTCGTAGGGCAGCTTCGCGTACACGGCAGGGTTGGAGCCGTGAGTGGAATTGTTGGCCATGAACAGCGTATAGCCGTCGGGCGCGGAGCGCGCGGCCGCCTCGGTTCCGACCACGCCGCCGGCGCCCGGCCGCGCCTCGATCACGACCGGCTGGCCGAGGCCCTCCGAGAGCCGGTTGCCGACCACGCGGCTGATGACGTCGGTCGCGCTCCCCGGCGCCTGCGCGATCAGGATACGGATCGGCTTGCTCGGATAGTTCTGCGCAAGCACGGGCGCGACCGCCAATGCGGACAGCAGCAGGATTGCAGCTTTCATCTTTGGATTCTCGCGATAAGGCAGAATGCGATCCTACCTCGCCATGAAGCGCCCGTTTACGTGGTTCGCCGCGGTTCTCGCGGCGGCGTGCCAGTCCACCCTTCCCGCGTCCGCCCCGATCACGAGCGAGCGCATTGCCGAGATCGTCGCGAGCCCGGACCGCAGCGATGCCGACCGCGCCAACGACCGCCGCCGCAAGCCCGAGCTCATGCTCGCCTTCATCGGCGTGCGTCCCGGCATGGTGGCGATGGACCTGAGCGCGGGCGGCGGCTACACCACCGAGCTCCTCGCGCGCGCGGTCGGCCCGACCGGCAAGGTGTACGGGCAGAGCGCGCCGCCCGACCCGAACCGCCCCAAACCCGCCGCGCCCGAGGGCGGCGCGGCGCCTGCTTCTTCGGGACCCCGTCTCACCAGCGCGCAGCGCCTCGCCGAAAGGATGAAGAATCCGGCGGCGGGGAACATCGTCCCGGTCGTGCGTCCCTTCGAGGACCCGGCACCGGCGGAGGTGGCCGCGGGGGTGCTCGACCTGGTCACGCTGATGTTCAATTACCACGACCTGGGCTATCTCGGCGTGGACCGCGCGCGCATGAACCGCGCCGCCTTCGCCGCGCTGAAGCCCGGAGGGTCGTATGTGATCGCCGACCACTCCGGCCGTCCCGGCACGGGGATTTCCGAAGGCGGCACCTTGCACCGAGTCGAGGAAGCGCTGGTGCGCCGCGAGATCGAGGCCGCCGGCTTCCGTTTGGCCGAGGAGGGTCAGTTCCTGCGCAATCCGGCCGACCCGCGCGACCGGAACACGCCCGACCCGCCCATGCCCAAGGACGAGTTCGTCCTCAAGTTCGTGAAGCCTTAGGGCTAGGGACGCTCGAGCTGGCGGCTACAGGGAGCTCAGCCAGCCGACCACGCCCACGATGGCGAGCAGCGTGCAGATGATCAGCGGGATCTTGTTCCGCTCGACCGACTCCCGGACCCGCATGACTTCGGTGCTGTCTTTTTTCTTCATCCCCGTCCCCTATTGCGCCGATGATGCACCGAGGCGACGGGCGGCCCTAAGGACGTAGTTCCGATTTGCCGGGTCAGCCGGTGGGCTTCGGGGTGAAAGCAAGGCAATACCCGTGCGGGCTGATCGATCCGGCGACGACCTTGCACGACCCTGCCGCCTCGGACGTCGGCCCCGGAACAAACTGGATGCAGTCGTCGCAGTCCTTGCCGCCGTTCGGCCGGTCCCGGTATTGCACTTCGTCCTTGGACAGTTTCGCCGCCCGAGCCCAGCCTGGGGCTGCGAGCAGCGCTACCAGGCCCGCGCGGCAGATGAAGACGCGGCGCCCGTTCATTCGATTACCGTCAGCCGGCCGTTCATCTCCTCGTGCTTGCTGCCGCAGAAGACGTCGCAGAGGAAGGTGAAGCTGCCGGTCTTGTCGGGCACGAAGCGGACGCGCGTGACCTTGTCCGGCACCATGTCGGCGCGCAGGTTGAAGTCCGGAAGGTTGAACCCCATCAGCACGTCTCGCGACGTGAGCTCGAGGATGACGGCCTCGCCTTTCTTCAGCGTCAGCTCGCCGGGCGTGTAATCGAAGCGCTTGGCGTCGATGCGAATGACTTTTTCCTTCGGCTGGGCGGGCTGGGCCGCGACGTAGCCCGCGAGCGAGGCGAGCGCGAGGGTGGCGGCGCCGGCGGCGATCCGCAACAGTTTCTTGTCGAGCTTCATGTCAGGCCTTCACTACCGGGTATTCCGTGATCTTGTACGCCGCCTCCTTGAGCTCCGCGTCGACGCTGCGGAAGCCGAGGCCCTTGTACGGCTGCGCGGGATCCCAGGGCAGCGGGGCGCGGTTGGGCTGCGAGCCCGGCGCGGGCAGCGGAAACATCAGGCCTTTCGCCGCGTGGTGCGCGATATGCCCGGTCATGTGGTGATGCTCCTGGTGGATGTGGCCGTAGAACACGGTCACGTTCCTGAACGGCATCAGGAGCTCGACCGCCTTGGCGCCGTCGCGCGTCGCCCAGTCCCACTGCGGCGCGAGGTCGAAGAGCGGGCGGTGCGTGAGGACCACGATCGGAGCGTCGGCCCGCTGCTGCCTGAGATCCGCGGCGAGCCAGGCGAGCTGCTCGTCGCCGATCAGCGCCCTCGGGTCGGACACGTTGTCGAGGGCGATGAAATGCACGCCCTTGTGGTCGAAGGTGTAGTTGGTCGCGCCGAAGAATTCCCTGAACGCCTTGCCTGCGTCGAGCGACGCGTCGTGCTCGCCGGGCATGAAGCGGACGTTCTTGACCCGCAGGCCGCCGACGATGTCCTTGAATTCGGCCATGCGGCGCCTGCGCTCCACCGGGTCGTCGGTCGTGTGCGTGAGGTCGCCGGTGAACACGATGAAATCGGGCTGCTCGCCCAGGGCGTTGACCGAGGCGACCGCCTTCCGCAGCGTGCCCTTGGCGTCGGGGTTCGGCGGTCCCTCGAATCCCCAGTGCGTGTCGGAAAGCTGCACGAAGTAGAAGTCGTCCTGGCCGGCCGCGTGCACCACGCCCGGCAGGGCTGAGGCGAACACCACGCCCACGCCGCCGAGGCCGGCGAGCTGCAGGAACTGCCGCCTGTTGATTGCGCTTGTCATCTGCTGCTCCTTGTCGGGGATCGATGAAGTAAAGTAGGCCGCTTTGGCCCACCGCCCTAAGTACCGGGTCCCGGGTGCGGAAATTCCCGGGAATAAACAGCCGAGAGCTCCGGTATAGGACGCATGGCCTTAATACGAGCTTTTGCCCGAGCCTCGCCAGGAGGAGAGGCTGCAGGGCGGAATGGCGGCGCGCGAGGCCCCAGGGAGGCCTTGAGCTTGGACGATCAAACGCGGATCAGTCGCTTCGAGCGCTTCTTCGTGCCCCATCTCGATGCGGCCTACAACTTCGCACGCTGGCTCACCCGCGACGAGCGCAATGCCGAAGACGTGGTGCAGGAGGCCAGCCTGCGGGCCTTCAAGTTCATCGACAGCTTCCACGGCGACGACGGGCGCGCCTGGCTGCTCGGGATCGTGCGCAACACCTATTACACCTGGCTCAAGCGGAACAAGGTCGCCATGCTGGCCGTGCCTTTCGACGAAGAGTCGTTCGACTCGGGCGAGCTCGAGGCGAGCGGCGATCGCTGCGCGAGCCCGATCGACCAGCTCCTGCAGGAGAAGGACGCGAAGCGGCTCGTCGACGCGGCGCTCGAGCGGCTGCCGGAGGAGTTCCGCGAGGCGGTCGTCCTGCGTGAGCTCGAAGGCCTGTCGTACAAGGAGATCGCCGCCATCGCGGGCATTCCGCTCGGAACGGTGATGTCGCGCCTCGCGCGCGCACGCAAGCTCCTGCTGCAGTACCTGCGGCAGGCGCAGGAGTCATGAACATGGACTGCTCGGATATCCGCAACCGGCTGTACGCCTACCTGGACCAGGAGCTCGAGCTGCCGAGCGCGATGGAAGTCGACCGGCACCTGGCATCGTGCGAGGACTGCAAGCGCGCCTATGCAGAGCAAACGGCGCTCCGCTCCGCGCTTCGCAGCCACGCCACCTACCACAATGCTCCATCAGGGCTCGCGCAGCGAATCCGCGCGCGCGTCGCGCCGAAGGATGAGAGGAAGCCCTGGTTCCGCTGGCACCAGTGGTTCCCGATGGGCGCCGCGGTCGCTGCGACCGCGCTCCTTTCGTGGACCGCGGCAATCCAATACGCCTCCGTGGGCGAGGAAGAATTAACCGGCGAGCGCGTGATCGCGGGCCATGCGCGCTCGGTGCTCACGGGCCATCTCGCCGACGTTGCGAGCTCGGACCAGCACTCGGTCAAGCCCTGGCTCAGCAGCCGGCTCGACTATTCGCCGCCCGTCACCGACCTGACCGGCGCCGGCTTTCCGCTGGTGGGCGGCCGCCTGGATTACCTGGATCAGCGGCCGGTCGCGGTGCTCGTCTACCGCCACCGCGAGCACATGATCAACCTCTTCGTGTGGCCGCTGCAGGAAGGGGCACGCGCGCAGGCAGTGCACAGCCTGGCGAAGCGCGGCTTCAACGTCCTGCACTGGCAGGACGGCGGGATGGCGTTCTGGGCGGTGTCCGACCTGAACGCCGCCGAGATGCGCGACTTCGCCGCCGCCTACGCCGCCGCCAAGTAGGGCGCTTCCTCAGAAGAACCTGAAGCCGAGCAGCGCCGCGGCGCCGAGCGCGCCGAAGAGCGCCGAAGCGGCAAGGCGAACCGCGCGGAACGGAATGGCGAACGGCGCGGCGGCTCCGAGCGCCACCGCGGGTGCGTCCGCGCAGAGCATGCCGAGCGTGCTGCCGCCTACCACCGCGACAAGGTCGTCGTAGCGTGCGGCGAGCATCAGCGTCGCCACCTGCGTCTTGTCGCCGAACTCGGCGAAGAAAAATGCCACGAGCGTGACGAGGAACGCGTTGCGGCCGTCGGCCGGAGCCCGATCCTCGTCCATTCGGTCCGGCACGAGGGCCCACGCGGCGATCGCGAGAAAGCTGATGCCGACGAGCCAGCGCAGGAGCTCCGCGCTCAGGAGGCCGCGTAGCCACGCGCCCGCGAACCCGGCGCAGGCGTGGTTTGCGACCGTGGCGCAGAGGATGCCGAGAATCACGGCGAGCGGCCGGCGAAACCGCGCCGCGAGAATGAGCGCGAGCAGCTGAGTCTTGTCGCCGAGCTCGCCGACGGCGACCGAGAGGGTCGAGATCAGAAACGCTTCCATCACGCTCCGTCCGCAGAAAAAAGGGCGGCGCCCGAAGGCGCCGCCCGAGGAAGCGACGCAAGGGGAGGGAGGAGCGTCGCTACTTGTTCCGATGTACCGCGGGAAACCACGCCCTATTCCCGAGGGGCGCAGCCGTTTCGCGTCGGGATGCAAATCGCTCCGCGCGCGGTAAGGCAGCGCATCAGCCCAACTCTCAAGGAGCCCGATCTTGAAACGCATCCTCAAAGCCGGCGCGCCGCTCGCGCTCGCTGCCTCGCTCGGCGGATTCGGCGCCGCCGTTCACGCTGAAAGCAAGGGAACCTTCCGTCTCCCCGGAAGCGACACGGCGGTCACGCTGGGCGGCTACGTCAAGCTCGACGCCATCCTGAGCGACAAGAGCGCCGGCGTCGACAGCGTCGGCGACCAGATGCTCAACCCGAACCTCATCCCGGTGGGCCCGGACGCGGGCGCGCACAAGAAGAACCAGGTGACGTTCCACGCCCGCCAGACGCGCCTCTCGCTTGCGACGAGCACGCCGACCAGCCGCGGCGATCTGACCACGTACGTCGAGGGCGACTTCTTCGGCGACCTGCCGAACGGCAATGAAACCTCCACCAACTCGAGCGGCTTTCGCCTGCGCCACGCTTACGGCGCGCTCGGCGGCTTCTCCGCCGGGCAATACTGGACGAACCTCTTCAACCAGGAGGCTTATCCCGAGACGCTCGACTTCGGCGGCGCCCTCGGCGAGCTGTTCGTGCGGCAGGCTCAGGTGCGCTGGACGCAGCAGTTCGGCGCCGGCGAGTGGTCCGTGTCGGCTGAGAACCCGGAGTCGGTGCTCGCCGTCCCGGGCAAGTCGACGACGTTCCGCTCCGACAGCGATCGCGTGCCCGACCTCGTCGGCCGGGTGAAGATCGCGGCCGCGCGCGGCGTCTACAGCGTCGGGGTGCTCGCGCGCGAGGTCCACGTCGATTCTGCGGCGGCACCGGCCGCGTCAAGCGGCAAATGGGGCGGCGCCGTCGCGCTCACCGGCATCGTGCCGATGATCGGGAAGGACGACCTGCGCCTGGATCTCAACTTCGGAAATGCGATCGGCCGCTACCAGGTCGGCGGCTTCTTCCCCGACGGCTACGTCGATGCGGCGGGCGAGCTGCACCTCGCCCGTCAGACGAGCGGTTACATTGCCTACCGCCATTTCTGGTCGCCGACGCTGCGCTCGACGCTCGAGGTGTCGGCCGCGGATTCCGCTCCGCCCGCGGCTACGTTCGCCGGCATCAACCAGGCCGACCGCTCCCAGCACCTGAACCTGATCTGGCGGCCGGTGGCCAACTTCGACGTCGGCGCGGAGCTGATCCACGCTCGGCGCGTGGTCACCGGAGGCGATTCCGGCAGCCTGAACCGGGTCCAGTTCTCCGCGCAGTACAGCTTCCTGTGAACGCGCGGCGCGCCGTTCTTTCGGTGCTCGCGCTGGCGGCGGTTGCGACAGTTGCGGCCGCCGCCTACTTTTCAAGTGGTGGCGAGAACATCGAGTTCGAGGCGACCGACGTCGGCGGCGTGAGCTGGGGGCGCGATTTTCACCTGACCGGCGACGACGGCGCGCCGCGCGAGCTGGCGGACTTCCGCGGCAAGGTCGTCGCGCTCTATTTCGGGTATACGCGCTGCCCGGACGTCTGCCCGCTCACCATGGCGACGCTCGGCGAATCCGTCCGGCTGTTAGGTGAGGAGGGCAAACGCGTCCAGGTGATTTTCGTGAGCGTGGATCCGAAGCACGACAAGCCCAAGGTCCTGGCCCAGTATGTGCGCTCGTTCCACGAAGGCTTCCTCGCGCTGTACGGCGACGCCGCAGCGACGGCGCGAACCGCCGCCGAATTCAAGGTCGAAGGCGGCGAGCACCACTCGACGCCGGTGTTTCTCTTCGATCCCAGCGGGAGGCTTCGGCTCGTCGCGCATCCCGAGGCGAGTGCCGAGTCGATCGCTCATGACATTCGAGGGCTTTTGCCTCGTGCTTGAGGAATCTGTCCTGGCGTGCTCGGCTCGAGCCGTATCCGGTGCCGTCCTTGTGCAGCACGCGATGGCAGGGTACGGCGAAGGCAAAGCGGTTCGCGGCGCAGGTGTTTGCGACCGCTCTGATCGCCTTCGGCGCATCGATGCGCTCGGCGATGCGCGAATAGGTGGAGGTCTCGCCGATCGGGATCTTGCGGACCTCTTCCCAGACGCGCTTCTGGAATGGCGTGCCGCGGAGGTCGAGCGGGAGATCCAGGATCCCGATCGGCGACTCGACGTAGCTCAGCACGCGCGAAACGACCTGCTTCATCTCGTTCTCGTTCCGGATGAGGTTCGCTTGCGGAAAGCGCTCGCCCAGATTCCGGATCAGGTCCGGACCCTTGCTGCCGAGAAGGATCGACACGATCCCCTTGACGCTGGCAGCGACCACCACGGGCCCGAGCGACGACCTGCCCGTGCCGAAGGTGATGTCCTCGCGCCGCTTGAACGTGAGCGGGCCGTCCCTTCGCACGCGCATCGATGGGACTACGCCGGCGCGCGCAAGCTGTGGGTCAGCTCGCGGATGTCGGCGACGGTCTCGAGCTTGCCGGTGAGCGCGATGATGCGCTTGACCGTGGCGTCCGGCAGGAAGCCCGCGGCGGAGGTCCGAAGCTTCTCCTCGATCTCGGCGCGCGTCAGCGGGTCGGACGGATCGCCCTTCGGTGCTGCGCGCCGGGCGGCATGGACCGCGCCCTCGGTCGTGCGGATCTCGATCGCCGCGCCGGTGCCGTCCACCCGCGGATCGATCTCCACCTTGACCTTGTCGCGCGCGAAAGCCCCGACCGCGGGATCCTGGTAGCGCCGCGCCTCGAACTGCTCGAGCCAGCAGCGCCGGTCGTGCAGCACCACGGCGGTGACGTACGGCGTCGAGAGCAGCGCCTTGAACTTGCCGTCCCAGGCAAGCGTGCCATGCATGTCGTAGACGGTCTTCGACAGGCCGACGCGGACGCTCGCAATGCATTCCGGCGTGAGCTCGTGTTTCTGAATCAGATAAAGCAAACCGGTGATGAGCGTTTGAAGCGAGCTCGCCGCGGGCCACAGGCGAAGCCCGATGGCCTCGAGCTCCCATCGCTCGCCGAGGCCCGCGGTGACCGCTTCCGGATTGCCGCCGTCGGAATAGGCGTTGAAGAGGCCGCCGTCCTTGTGGGCGAGGATCTCGTTCGAGGACGGAAATCCCTGCTCCGCGAGCAGGGCGGCGAGCAGTCCGGACAGCGCGCCGCGCGACTGGTGGAACTTGATCGTCGGCGTGCCCCATTGCGCGAAGGTCCCCGCGGACTGGCTGCCGGCGAGGCCGAAGGCATTGCGCTGGCGCTCGGCGTCGAGGCCGAGGAGCTTGCCGGCAGCGGCGGCGCCGCCGAACGGACCGATCACGCCGGGCGAGTGCCATCCCTTCGCGCGGAACGCCGGATATTTGGTGCCGAGGCCCACGCGCACCGTGGTCTCCAGGCCCGCGGCCACTGCGGCGATGAACGTGCGGCCGCTCGCGCCGTCACGCTCGGCGATCGCAAGCGCCGGAGGGACGACCACCGGCGTGGTGTGGCAAAGCGTCGGCCGGTGCACGTCGCACACCGTGACGGCGGTAACGAGGTAGCCGTTCAGAAGCGTCGCGCCGGCGAGCGACAGCGGCTCGCCGCCGATCACCGTCGCTTCGCGCGAGTTCCCCAATGCCGCGGCGAGCGCGCAAACCTGCTTCGTCTCGTCGCCCTGGCGGCCCGCGATGGCGCTGGCGAGCGCATCGAGGACGATGTCCTTGACGCGCTCGCGCGCGCGCTCCGGAATCGCTTCGTAGCTCAGGCCCGCGACAAAGCGCGCGAGCTCGGTGGTTGGCGTCGCCGTCATTCGAGCTTCGCGCCGGAGTCCTTCACGGCCTGCGCCCATTTGCCGAGCTCGGACTTGACCAGCGCCGTGAACTCCTCGGGTGTCGAGATCGCCGGCTCGGCGGCGAGGCCGATCAGCCGCTCGCGCATGTCGGGCATGGCGTAGATCTTCGACACCGCGTCGTGGATTTTGTCGACGATCGGCTTCGGAATGCCCGCCGGCCCGACGAGCCCGTTCCAGCCGACCGCGACGTATCCGGGGAGCGCCGCCTCGTTCAGGGTCGGCACGTCCGGCAGCGCGCCCACGCGCTCGGCGCTGGTCACCGCGATGGCGCGAGCCTGCTTGTTCTTGACGAGCGGCACCGCCGCCGGCGCGGTGGCGAAGGTCACCCCGACTTCGCCGCTGATCAGCGCCAGGAGCTGCGGCCCGGCGCCCTTGTAAGGCACGTGCAGCAAATCGACCCCGGCCCGGCTCTTGAACATCTCCGCGGTCAGGTGCGGCTGCGAGCCGCTGCCGGCGGAGCTGTACTGCAGCGCGCCCGGCTTTCCTTTCGCGAGCGCGATCAGCTCCTGCGCGTTCGTCGCCTGCACCGAGGGATGGACGATGAGCAGGCTCGGCAGGTTGACGAGGTTGGTGATCAGGGTGAAATCCCTGAGCGGATCGAACGGCAGATTCGGGTAGATCGCGGGATTGATGGCGTGGGTGCCGACGGTGTTGATGAGCAGCGTGTGCGGGTCGCCCTTCTGCTTGGCAACGAACTCGCACGCGACGTTGCCGGCGGCGCCGGGGCGGTTCTCGGCGATCACCTGCTGTCCCCACGCCTCGGTGAGCTTCTGCGCCAGCGTGCGCGCCAGGATGTCGGAGGTGCCCCCGGGCGGAAACGGGATGACGATACGGACCGTGCGCGTCGGAAAGGCCTGCGGCCAGGCAAGGCCGTGGAGGCACAGGACCGCGAGCAGCGCGATGCGCACGAGGGATCGGATCGTGGTTTCGTTTAGCATTGGCCGCATGGTCCTGAGACAGCGCGATTATGCGCCGCGTGCGCCGGGCACCCTAGACGGCATCCGGGTGCTCGACCTCTCGCGCCTGTTCGCGGGCAACCTCCTCACCCAGATCCTAGGCGACTTCGGCGCCGAGGTCATCAAGGTCGAGCCGCCCGCCGGCGACACGCTGCGCGCGTGGCGCACGAACGGCGTCTCGACCCACTGGAAGGCCTACGCGCGCAACAAGAAGAGCCTGTGCCTCGAGCTGCGCAAGCCGCGCGCCCGCGAGCTGCTGCTCGACCTCGTGCCGGGTGCTGCGCTCTTCATCGAGAGCTTCAGGCCGGGGACGCTCGAGGCGATGGGACTCGGGCCCGACGTTCTCATGAAGAGAAACGAGCGGCTGGTCGTGGTGCGCATCTCGGGCTGGGGACAGGACGGGCCGTACCGCCGCCGGCCGGGTTTCGGCTCGCTGGTGGAGGGAATGTCCGGCTTCGCCGCGATCAACGGCTTCGCCGACCGCGAGCCGGTGCTGCCGCCGATGTATCTCGCCGACGCGGTCGCGGGTCTCTACGGCGCCTCGGCGGCGATGATCGCGCTGCGCGAGGTGGAGAAGAACGGGGGCCGCGGCCAGGTGATCGATCTGGCGCTCCTCGACCCGCTGTTCGCGGTCCTCGGCCCGCAGGCGGCGCATTATCGCCTCACCGGCAAGGTGAAGCCCCGCACCGGGAGCCGCTCGACCAATACCGCGCCGCGCAACGTCTACCGCTGCAAGGACGGGCGCTTCGTCGCGCTTTCGGCGTCGACGCAGAAAATGGCCGAGCGCACCTTCCGGGCGATCGGTCGCGGCGACCTCGTCGCCGATCCGCGCTACCGCGCGAACGCCGGGCGCGTCGAGCACGCCGCCGAGCTCGACGCGATCATCGGCGCCTTCATCGCCGAGCGCACCCAGGCCGAGAACGTGGCTTTCTTCGAGCAGGCCGAGGTCACCATCGGCCCGATTTACGATACCGCGCAGATCCTCGAGGACCCGCACGTCATCGAGCGCGAGCTGCTCGCCGAGTATCCCGACGACGAGATGGGTGCCTTCCCGATGCAGCACGTGGTGCCGCGCCTGCTCGGCACCCCGGGCTCGATCCGCTCGCGGGCGCCGAAGCTCGGCGAGCATAACCGCGAGCTGCTCGGCCTTGACCGCGAGCTCTACGCTGAGCTCGCGCGCGCCGGCGTCGTCGCGGAAGGAGAGGCGAAACCGAGAGAGGAAGAATGAAGGACTTGCCGGTATGGCGCACGCTCCTCTACGTGCCGGTCAACGTCGAAAAGTACGTCGAGAAAGCGCATACGCGCGGC
>Ga0075418_10000215_pt1 | contig 57041 bp, 53 predicted proteins | sample SoiMetdeltSBSDD2_FD_81776 | JGI IMG/M metagenome (GOLD analysis project Ga0075418, IMG submission 81776) | Bulk soil microbial communities from a Populus tree surrounding site in Tennessee, USA - Soil MetaG P. deltoides SBSDD2 | ecosystem: Environmental > Terrestrial > Soil > Tree plantation...
AGAGCTGAGCAAGATTCAGGACGCTTCCGTCACCGGCAAAGTGATGCCGATGGCGGTGAGCCCGGATCGCCGCTTCCTGTTTGCCGCGTTGCGCACGGAGCCGTACTCGATCGCGAGCTTCGCGATCGACGGCGCGAACGGGATGCTGACCCATCTCGGGAACGCGCCGGCGCCGAACAGCGCGCCCTACATCTCAACCGACCGCACGGGCAGGTTCCTGCTCGGCGCTTATAACCCGGAGGCGGAGGAGGCTCCCCGCCGCACCGGCTGGATCAGTGTCAGTGCGATCAGTCAGCACGGGTACGTGCAGGCGCCGCATCAGGTAATACGCACCCCGCCCAAGACGCATTCTATCCTGCCGGATCCCTCCAACCGTTTCGCGTTCGTGGCGAGTTGCGATGGCGACGCAATGGTGCGCTATGCGTTCGACGCCGCGACGGGGCTCTTCGATCCGGATCCGCTGCCGCCGGTGCACGTGCAGCCCAGGGCGGGGCCGCGCCACTTCGTGTTCCATCCGAACTATCGGTTCATGTACCTGCTTAACGAGTACGACGGTTCCCTCTACAGCTACGGCTACGACGCGCGCAACGGCGCCTTGTCCGAAATCCAGGTCTCGAGCACCGTGCCGCCGGATTTCGACAAGGAGCGCATCGTACGCGCCGCCGACCTGCACCTCACGCCGGACGGCAAGTGGTTGTACGCGTCGGGGCGGGCTCCGATGACGCTCGCCATATTCCGGGTCGATACCGTGACGGGTCGCCTGACGCCGGCCGGTCATATCCCCGTGGCCAAGGAGCCGCGCGGATTCAACATCGATCCGTTCGGACGGTACCTCCTCGCGGCGGGACTGCTCACGAACAGCTTGAGCTCGTACCGGATCGATGCGGAAACCGGCGCGCTGACCAAGCTCGCGGATTACCCGACGGGAGATGGGCCGAACTGGATCGAGTTCGTCAGGCTGCCATGAATTCGATGTCCAACCTGCCTGACGATCCCGATTTGCGGGATAATGTCCGAGGCGAAATAACTCCAGAGACAGATGCAAAAGACCTACTTCAAGTCGACGGCGGCGCTTGCAGTCTCCACGGTGCTGTTGGGTGCGTGCACCGTGCTCAAATCGATCGAGCAGGCAACTCAACCGCAGCCACGCACGGACCCACCCGCGGTAGCAGAGCCGCTGCCCGCGCCGAAGGCTGACCCGATGGCCAATGCGCCTGGGGACAAGCCCCTTCCGGCAGTGCAGTTGGGCGAGATCGAACGGATCGATTGCATGAGCGGCAAACCCGATTTGCACGCGAGAATCGCGTTTGAAGCGCAAGGCGGGCAGGTACTCGGCTTTGCCTATTACAGCAGATGGAAGCCCCGGACCTGTTCGCTGGAGGTCAACCGCAATGCCGCCGGTACCAAATGGCGCATGACCCCGGATGGCGCTGTTCGCGTGCATACCCCCGAAGGCCGATTTCTCATTCGCACGAGGGCCGATGCTTACGTGTTCGAGTTCGAGAACGTGCGACGCCAGAAATTTTGCGGGATGCCTGGAGAGATCAACGGCACCATGACCGTCAAGCGTGGAGCGGCCAAGCCCGAGTGTTCGGTGGCGGGCATCATGGATACCAACGACAGATACCTGGACAGTCTGTTGAAGACGAAAAAGTAGCCGGGGACTCGCGATAAAGTCGCGTCGTGAACGCCAGACTGCCAGAACCTGTTTCATAACCAGGCACGTGTGCGACGGAGGCGAGGTGGGATGCAGGTCGAGGAGGAGAGCCCGAAGCAATATGTCGATATTGCGAGGGCTCCCGACAAAGAGATGCGCCCAGATCGCCCCGTCCCCTCCGGGGTTGCGGCCAGGACGGTCGTCTGCATCGTTGCCCTCCTTGACCATATCGACATATGGCCTTCGTCGGGCGCCTTGCATACGGTCCGTCCTGGCCGCAACGCATCACGCGCCTGGTTATGAAACAGGTTCTAATCTCGCAGCGGATCGTCACCGAGTTTGCGCCGCGCCTCCATGGAATTCTGGCCGCTGCACCGCGCCCGGTCGAGATTCTACCGTTCACGAAGGATCTCGGCGTCGCTCCCGGGGACCTGCCGGCCATAGAGGCCGCGTACTACTCGCGCGACATCTGGGAAGGCACGGTAAAGAACGACCTGACCCCGGCAGCCCGGGCGTTCTGGGACATCGCGGATCGCGCGCCCAACCTGAAGTGGCTTGCCGTCTATTCCGCCGGCACCGATCAGCAGCGCTACCAGGACGCCATGAAGCGCGGCATCCGTCTCACTACGAGTGCCGGAGCGCAGGCGGAGTCGGTAGGACTTGCCGCCATAGCAGGAATACTGGCGCTGGGCCGCAGGCTGCCGCACTGGCTGTCCTCCCAGCATGCGGCGGCGTGGGCGCCGCTGCGCGGCAAGGACATTCCGCCCGACATGCCGGGACAGACTGCGGTCATCGTAGGCACCGGCTACATCGGCAAGGTCGTGGCGCGCGTGCTCCACGCGATGGGTATGAAGACGATCGGGATCCGGCGCAGCCGGGCGCCCATGGCGCATTTCGACCGGGTGCTGCCTCTCTCCGAGCTGGATACGGTGCTGCCCGCCTGCGACTGGCTCGTGCTCGCCGCCCCGCTCGTCCCGGAAACGCGCGACCTGATGGACAAGCGGCGCCTCGCGCTCCTGCCCCCGACCGCCGGATTGGCGAACGTCGCGCGCGGTGAACTGATCGACGAGCCGGCGCTGGCGGAGGCGCTCGCGGCAGGACGCCTGCGCTGCGCCTACCTCGACGTGTTCACGGTCGAGCCGCTGCCCCCGGAATCTCCGTTCTGGCGGCTGCCCAACGTGCTCATCTCGCCGCACAACGCGGGCGCTTCGACGGGCACCTACGGCCGCGGCGTGGAGATCTTTCTGCGCAATCTCGAGAACTACCTCGCGGCACGGCCGCTGGAGAACGAGGCATCTCCGGACTGAACGGCGTGATCAGCGATTGGTGATTTGCGATTGGACTCACCTTATTAAGAATTAACATGGGAACCTGGTCGTTCCCGCCTGTATATGGTGATACTGGATTGCTTACGGGGCGTCCTGATATCAAACACAATATCTTCATCGCGCGTTGTTTGCAGCGGACCGAATTGTGTGATTGCCAATATAGAACCATCCGGGGAAACGGCAATTCCGTGAGGAAAGCGAAGATGCGAAACCGGATTTTCAAGAATACGACAAGGAGCCGCCTGAGTGATTCTATTAGCAACCTTATCAAAGGGATAAACCGTTACTCTGTCCGCCTCGCTATTTGACACGATCAAGAAATCTCCTTCACGAGACATTTTAATGTCTTCCGGCCTGAACAACCCTGTTATTTCTCCTTTAACTATTTGTCTCGGTGTCGATTGTATACTTCCCATTTCCAGATCCAAATTGTAAATTTGAATGCTGTTCACATCCGAGAATGTCACCAGCAGACAACTCTCGTCCGGGGAAAAAGTAATTCCCTTGGGTATGCCCGGCAGTTCTTCTTCGTCGATAAGACTTAGGTGTTCGAGTATCGTTTCTTCTGAATTGAAACTAAAGAGGGCGACCCCCTTTTTTTGTCGCGCTGCGGCACCAAATGCAATAGCCATAAATTTGCCGGATGGGGACATATCCATTCCGTGAGGCTTGTAAGCAGCCAGCACTTCTGGAAAATCAATGCAAGCGACAGGATCCCGTGAATACAACCCGTTTTCCGTACGCCGATAGATTGTAAGCGTCGCATTATTCCAGTTTGAAACGATGATCTTATTACCATCACCAGAGAAAACGGCATGCTGAGGCCCCCTAAGCCGCGCTCTTGGATTCTTAAGCACTTGAACAGTCCGGATTTTTCCTGCAGGGTCTATTCTAAAAATAGCCACTTTATGGGCCGTCGTGAATGTCGCGCAAAACATTAATTCATGAGGATGAAACGCGACACTATTAATCAGACTATAAGCACGACAAGGATTCGCGATGCTATCAAAGGGCGTAGGGTCGTAGAACGCTGCAAAATGACCTCCTTTTTCAGACTCCACGTTCGCCGACGGGCGCATCCACCCCTCACTCTTTTGCAGCGATATTGACTTCGCCATCCCATTTGGTTCGATCTGCCACTCCTCCTTCCGCAGATAGCTGACCAGCTTCCAACCGATATGAAGCAGTCGGTTCTTGTCAATCACGGTCTGCGACTCTCGCTGTCAACCGCAAAACCAAGCGTCGTCCTCCTGGGCCTCAAAACTGACGACCCATTGCTCGCCTTATGCGAAGCAGGAGCCACGAGAGACTCGGAATCCTCCGGATTTTTCGCAAGATCCTGCTTGATAACAATGCATTGCGCTGAAAATGTCGGCCATCCATTCGTTCGAACGCGCTGTGGGGGACGATGTCATAGCGCTTCCTCATACGTGCAATTGCCTCCAGCGACTCGGACAAATTGTGCTCGACGTAGTCGATCATGGCCACCCAGGCAATATCGTTGCCAAGATGGAATGTGAGGCGCTCCTGGGTCATGCTCTTCGCACGATGCCCACTCCTTGCATCAAGTGCCATGAACAGCAGATAGTCGAAATGAGGCGCCCCGATGCAGCAGGTGCCCAGGTCAAGGTCTTGGACCAAGTTTTTGGGTATTACAAAGCAATCGTATCCAATCCCAAGAGGGCCGGAAGCCTCATACATTTGCTCCAATGAGCCTAGTGCAAGCGATGGGTCAATATTGCTGCGGTGCACAGTGAACGGGACGTCAGTTCCGAGTTTTCCGGTCACCAAATCGGCAAGCGCCAAATAGAAATCGGGTTTAACCGAAATGTCCATGTTGCTGAAAATGACGTGCGACCCAAGGGAGCCTGAAGCGCCTGCGGTGAGCACATCCTCTATCAATGGAAACAGGCGCGGAGGCTTTAGTCGCTTGATATCCTGAATGGTGCGATTCAGATAGGCGATCCTTCCTACCGGTTCTTCAACGGCACTCTCGTCTCCGGGCAGTATCACTGCGCAGCAATCCACATCGAGGCCATGCGCGCGCGCGCGCGCGTGAGCTATTCTCAGGGTTTGCCATGTCACTCGGCTTGCAATCCAATGCCCAGAGTCGACCTTGGCACGAAAAGGATTCAGAATATGAGTAAAGGAGATGGGATAGGAATTTGAAACCACTGTTTTCACCGTTGCCGCCGCGAGGCTTAACGCCTCACGATCCAGAAGCTCGTCACCGCTCAGTTCAATCCACCGTGGTTCCGCCATCCACCACCAGCGTGTGCCCGGTCACGAAAGCGGCGCCGGGGCTCGCCAGATAGCAGACCGCCGCGGCGATTTCCTCCGCGGTGCCGAAGCGCCCCAGCGGTATCTTGCTCGTCACCAGCTTGCGCCGCACGGGATCCGCCAGCCCGGCGGCGCGGCTGGGCGTTTCCACCGTACCCGGCGCCACGGCGTTCACACGTATGCCATGCTCCGCCCACTCCACCGCCAGCATCCTCGCCATGTGGGCGACCGCGGCCTTCGAGATGCCATACGCGGCGCGCTCCGCTATTCCGACCACGCCGAAAGTGGAGGCGATGTTGACGATCGAGCCCGGCCGCTTCGCGCTCACCAGGTGCCGCGCCACCTGCTGGCTCATGAAGAACGCGCCCGTCAGGTTGACGGACATTACGCCGTCCCACTCCTCGCGCGTCATGTCGAGCGCCATGCGCCGGAGCGGGACGCCCGCGTTGTTGACCAGCACGTCCACGCGGCCGAGGGTGTCGACGACGGCTGCCACGGCCCGCTCCACGTCGGGCTGGGAACGCACATCCAGCGCCAATGCCAGGCTGCGGCTGCCCGCAGCCTTGATTTTCCCTTCCGTCCCGGCGAGCGTTTCCGCGCGCAAATCCGTGACCGCCACGTCGCAGCCGTCGCGGGCGAGCCCCACGGCGCAGGCCTGGCCGATGCCGTACGACGCGCCGGTGACGAGGGCGACTCTTTTCTCGCTCATATCAGGGCAGTTGAACAGGAGGAAACGGAGAAAACAGAGCAGCCCTCTGTTAACTCTGTTACCTCCTGTAAGGAATCTGTGTTCGGATTCTCAATTCAACCAGCGGCGACGGTCTTGCCCTGCGTGACGCGTGCGGGCACGTGCGCGACGTGAGGCGCGATTTCCCGGGCAAAGAGCTCGAGCGTCTTGCGATTCGCTACGGCATTCGTCAGCAGTACGTACTCGACTCCGCGCGCGCCGAGCTCCTGCAGCTTTTCGACGATCTCCTCGGGCGTGCCGATCAACCCGGCATCGTCCGCCGCGATCATGTCGTCGTAGCTCGTCGGGCCGTCGCCGCCGGCCCGGCGCGCGATGTCGCCGATGCTCTTGAAGGTCTCCCGCCGCCGCTCGAGCGCTTTCCTGCGCTCCTCCTCGGTCGTGACCATGTTCAGGGCGCGCGTCACGCCCACGCGCGCCGCGTCCCGCGGATATCCCTTCGCGGAGAGCCCATCCAGATAGAGGCGTACGCGCTCTTGCACCTGGTCCAGGGTTGCGAGCTGATCGAGCAGCAGTCCGTAGTTCTGGCTCGAGACGTAGGCGATACCGCCCGGAGTTCCCGCGGCCATCCAGATCGGCGGATGGGGCTGCTGGCGCGGCGCGGGCTCGACCACGATGTCCTTGAAGTGCCAGCGCTTGCCGTGGTGCGAGAAACGCCCCTGCGTAGACCAGGCCTTCAACATGACTTCGAGGCACTCGCTGTAGCGCTCCTGAGCCTCCTCCATCGGGATGCAGAACTGCTCGAACTCGATCTTGCGGTAACCGCGGCCTACGCCGAGGTCCACCCGCCCGCCGGAGAGCACATCGAGCGTCGCTACCTGTTCGGCCAGAAGGACGGGGTTGTGCCAGGGCAGGACAACCACCGCCGTACCCAACCGGATTCGCGTGGTGCACGCCGCGAGATACGAGAGCAGATTGAGTGACGCCGAGAGCTGGCCGGCGCCCGTGAAATGGTGCTCGACCAGGAATATGCTCTCGTAACCCAGCTCCTCCGCGTCCCTGACGTAGGCAACGAAATCCTTGTAGTTGTAGCTGTCGCCCAGGGGGTTGTTGGGCCCGAGCCGGGCGCCACCGAACAGACCAAATTTCATGAACACTCCACCGGATTCACTTCAGTCGCGACATTCTACCTATTAATAGTCGGTAATGACTGCAGCACTATAGTGCGAGCACACACGGGACCGCTCTGCTGCTACGGTCATCCCGGGCCCTGATTCAACGCATCAAGTGTTGTGAATCACGGATCCCAGGTCCGACGCGTTCTCCGGCAACGATTGGCGACCGTGCGTATCGTTACCATCCGATGACCTGAAATTGATGGCACTGATATGTTGCGCCACCGAAACTGGAGGCCATTCTGGGACTCGTCGATGCTCGAAGGCATGGTAAGGAATCGGATCAGCGGACTCACTTCATTATTGAAATGGATTGTCGTTTAGGGAACCACATCCTCTGTAAACCATTCCGTCGGTACCTCCCTTCCGCGGCCGGCTGCGAGCGCCTTGCGGTAGAACGCAGCGCCGGCCGCGGCGAACTGCAGGCCGGTGCCCGGAAGATTGACGAAGCAGGTCCTCTGCCCCGCGGCGCTGCGGCCGCGCGCGCTGCCCGCGACGAGTTGCGCCAGGCTGGGAACGCGGGAGACATCCAGTCCCGCGATGACATGACGGTCTTTCGGCACGGCGGCGCCGCGGGTGGCCGCGGCATTCGCCGGCACCCCACGGTCGTGGACCGCGACCACGTCGGCCGCGCTCACCACGCCCGGATCGAGCTCCGGACCACGTATGGTGCAGACGTGCATGCCCGGCGCGAGCCACTCCGGCATGAAGACGTGCCGCACTGCGTTGGTCGCGCACAATACAATGTCCGCGCCGCGCACCGCTTCCTCGGGGGAAGATACCCCGCGCATCGCGACACCGGTCCGGTCCTGCATCTCCCGGCAGAACGCTTCGCGTTTGTCCGCCGTCGGGCTGTAGCAGCGGATGGCGTCGAGCTTGCGCATCGCCGCGATCGCCCGCACGTGGCCGGCGGCCTGCGCGCCCGCGCCCAGCACCGCGACCGTGCGCGCGTCCTCGCGTGCGAGGTAGCGGGCGGCGATCGCGGAAGTGGCGCCGACTCGCATCAGCTGCAGCACGCCGTCGGGAAAGATCGCCAGCGGCTCGCCCGTTTCCGTGCTGAACAGCAGCACCAGTCCCGTGTAGCGCCCGCCCGGGGCGAGGGGCAGTTTCTTCTGGCGCTGGTTGGCGAACGAGATGATGTCGGAATTCAGGCGCACCACGCCCACCCCGAGACTGCGGACAACGGCGCCCATCAGCTTCAGCGCGTAGACCGTGTCGGGCCGCCCGGCCTGCGTGACGGCGTCGGAGCGCGCGGCGTTCACCGCCTCGTCGTTCGCCTGCTCGCGGTAGGCCTCTTCGAGCGCGGCGATGCAGTCCGGCATCGTCAGCAGCTCCCCGGCGTCCTCGTTGGAAAGTATCAGCATGACCGCCGTTGAGGATACTCCGGTGGAATGCTTTGGCAATGTTTTGTGATCATCAGGGAACCGGTATGCCGGCGCCTGCGGGCAACATGAGAGCCCAGCGATGCATCGAAGATGGAACCCATTCCGGAGCTCGTGGATGCCCCGGAGCGCCGTAAGAAATCAGGATCCAGAAATCAGCGCTTGGGGGGATTCTGAGCGTGAGCCGCAGGCGTGGGTTGCGTCCCCGGGGTCGGCGCCATGCAGACGGGAATCACGGTCTGGCGCTGCGGTTTTGCGATGTGCGCGCTGAAGCTTCGGACGGGGCTCATGGCTTCCTCAGTCGTATCGCCAGCACCGCCTGGCTGCGCAGGGTCTTCAACAAAGCCAGTTCTTCCGGCGCGAACCGTAGTTTATCGGAATCCATGGCATCGGCGTAGATCAGCGCGACCACCTTGCCGTTGACGTTGATCGGAAACAGCAGGAACCCTCGCGCGTTGAACGCCTTGCGGTACCACGCGGGAACGTGCGCCTTGATGGACGGGGCGTCGATGTCGTCGACCAGGATATCGGCAGCGTGGCCGACGGCCGCGTAGAACACGTCCGGGCTCTTCTCGATGGCGATCGAGTAGCCGCGGGCGACGAGCTTTTCCATGCCCTCGCCGATGCCGGAGCGGCTTCTCATGACCGGCTCGCGGGGCTCGCGCACCAGCAGCAGGACGTGCTGGAAACCCATGGCGCGGTACATCGTTTCCAGGATGATGCGCAGGACGTCGTTGAGGTTGTATTCGCCGGAGAGGGTCTGGGTGATGTCCTGCACGCCGGCGGTCAACACGGCGTTACGATTCACCGTCTGGCCGGCGGCGGCCGGTGCGGCTGCAGCCACCGGGCACGCCGCTTCGATCACCGTCTGCTCGATCACCGGCGCCGGGAGGGTCGCATTCAGGTTGGACGGGCTATCGGCCGCCGGCTCGCGCACTTGCCCGGCCTGCACCACCTGCAGCGCCTGCAGCGATCCCAGCAGCGGACCGCCGAGCGGAGGCAAATTGAGGACGCGGGACTCCTTCATGAATTTCTCGGCCGCGCCCTGCACGAGGTGGGTCAACTGCTCGCGCCCGACCCCGAGGGCTCCTTCGTAGCGCGCGGCCAGCGCGGCCAGCGTGTGCGGCAGGTTCTGCGGATCGGCGTTCAAACCGGCGCTCAACTCGGTCGCGAAGGCGGCGAGAAGCCGCTGCCGCTCCGGTTCCTGCGCGGGCTTCTCCGAAGGCGGCTCCGAGACCGGCTTCATGCTGCCGACGATGCAGTCGGGGAAATTCCAGTAGCGGGCCACCGCGATGCCCAGTTCGGCGTAGCTCACGCCCAGCACCTCGGTCGAGGCGGCGGATTCGGCCTCCCCGCGAGATTGGGTCCGAAGCCGGATCTCGGCGGCTTCTTCGGGCAGATAGAACACTGCGAGCATGCGCCCCAGGGCGTGAAACATGGCGCACACCGCGGCTTCCTCGATGCTGCGCACGCCCGCCGCGGCCGCCAGCTCGCGCGCCACGATGCCGCTGAAGTACGAGCCCACTATCTCTCCGCGCAGCGCCACCGCCTGCGCCTTGTTGCCGAGATGCTCGAGCAGCATCAGGGACAACGCCGCGCCGCGCACGCCGTCGTAACCCAGAATGGCGACGGCGCGCGAGATCGTGCTGACCGTCCCGCCGCAGCGTGCGTAGGCGGGGCTGTTCACGAGCTTGATCAGCTTGCTGGTGAGCGCAGGGTCGCGCAATATGCCGTTGCACAGCACGCTCACCCGCTCGCTGTCCGATTCCACCGTCTTGTTGACGGTCTTTATCGTTTCCGACAGCGCGGGGAAGTCGCTCTTGTAGCGCATCCGGCGGAGCAGAAACTCGACGGTGCCGGCCTTCCCCTCCGGCGCGCCGGAAACCTCGATCGGCTCGGGATCGAGAAAGCGCGAGAGGGCCTGGGCCATGGAAGCCGCGTCGGGATAGCGCTCTTTGCGGTCCTTGGCGAGCGCACGCAGCACGATCTGATCGAGCCGCCCGTCCACTTCGGAATTGCGCGCGGACGGCGGCGGGGGAGCCTTGTGCACGATGTCGTGCATGAGGTGCGCGAGCGCCACCGTCTCGAACATGTGGCCGCCGGTCAGCATCTCGTAGAGCATCACGCCGATGGCGTAGACGTCGAGCTGCGGCGAGACGAGCTGCTGCTCCACGTATTCCGGCGCCATGTAGCGGGGCGTGCCCTGGAACCCCTCCTCTATCGCGTGCGCGCCCTTCAGCGTGCAGGCGATGCCGAAATCGGTCACGCGGGGCACGTTGGCGCCGTCGAGCAGGACGTTGGCGGGCTTCAGGTCGCGGTGAACGATGCCGCGCTGGTGCGCGTAGCCCACGCCCATCAATACCGCGATGGCGATCTCCACCGCGCGGACGACGGGCAGCCGCCCTTCGCCGCGGATGCGCTCGGCGAGCGAGGCGCCCTCGACGTATTCGAACACGAGGAACGGCGTGCCCGCGTCCTCGTCGGCGTCATAGAGCGGAACGATGTTCGGATGGACGAGCCGGGAGACGGTGCGCGCCTCATCGAGCAGCGTGCGCACCAGCACGTCGCGCTCCGCGCTGGGCGCAACGGTAATGGTCTTGATCGCGACGTCGCGGTCGAGGCGCGGGTCGTGGGCGAGATAGACCGCGCCCTGGGCGCCCGCGCCCAGCACTTTCGTCACCTCGAAGCGCGCGATGCGCTTGACCGGCGCAACCTGCTGCATCTGGACCCCCGCCTCAGCCTCCACCCCGACCCTTTCATTACGTCTGAGGAGCGGTTTCCTTGAGACGCCGCGCGCATGGCAGTCCGGGCCTGCGGGAGGGGTGGCGGAATAAATCCTGCAATGAATCAATCGGTTGCCGGAGTCAGACCCCAGGCGAGCGGCGGCGACCCGCGCCTGCGAGCCGTCACCGCCGGTCATCAATCACCGGTCACTGGTCACCGGTCACTGGTCACGCCGTTCCTACAATGGGCGCCAGCGCCGCCCCGATGCGCTGGGAGTGCTCCGGCGTGATCATGCCGCCCAGCAGTTCGCCGAAGCGCGGCTCACGCACGCCAGAGACGATGTACTGCCAGCGATAGGCCTTGAGGACGCCGGCGCGCAGGCGGTCCACTTGAGACGGGATGAACGCGCGCCCGCAAACCGAGAGAAAGTAATCGACGTCCGCCGCAGCCTGGATCTGCACTATCCCGTCCACCGCGGCGACCAGCTCGATCAGGTCGTTCACGGCGCGGTCGCGCTCCGCAGGGTTCAGCTTCGCGTTTTCGCGGGTCCATTCGAGCTCGTCGATGATGGCGTGCTGGGATTCCTCCTTCCAGTGAAAGAGCAGCACGTCCTTGAAGAGGTCGGACAGGCCCGAATCCGGCTCCACGCTCTCGCGATAGTGCGCGAGAACGAACAACTCGATATGGCAGGTGAGCGCGAGCACCGCCCAGGTGGACTTGCCGAGCACCGCGGAGGCGACCTCGTTGGGTTGCGGCAGGAACTTGTATCCCGGCGCCATTTCCTCTGCCGTCAGGCGCTCGAGCCGCCGGAAGAGCTCCTGGTGCTTGATCTCCTCGTCGGTGAAGCGTACCAGTGCCTCGAGTGCGGACTGGTCGCCGAGCCAGTGCTCCCGGCTCACGTCGAGCATCTTGGCGCCGATGAAGCGCTCGACCAGGGCGAACATGTTTGAATAGGTCCGGCCCTGGACCTGGGAGAGCAGCCGCCGCTCGCCCACGTCGAGGAAATCGAGCTGGTCGGCGAGCGAGAGCCCGTCGGGCAGGAACTTCTTCGAAAAATCGAACTTGCGGCCGCGAATCACGTCGCGGTCTATGTCCCAGCGTATGCGCTTCGATACCTCGATGCACTTCGCGTAGCGGTTGTGGGTCTTCTGCTGTTGTGTGGCTTGCATGCGTATCTCCCGGTGTGGTTGTTGAGCGATGAAGCGGTCGCCATTGTGACGAGCGCCGGAGCCGGGAACATGAGACAGGAGTCCCGGGACAGGGCCGCTTGCGCCCGTCCCGGGCCGGGAACAGCCGGGACCGTGGTCCTAGAACCTGTTTCATAGCCAGGCACGTGTGCGACGGAGGCGAGGCGGGATGCAGGTCGAGGAGGAGAGCCCGAAGCAATATGTCGATATTGCGAGGGCTCCCGACAAAGAGATGCGCCCGGATCGCCCCGTCCCCTCCGGGGTTGCGGCCAGGACGGTCGGCTGCATCGTTGCCCTCCTAGACCATATCGACATATGCCCTTCGTCGGGCGCCTCGCATCCGGTCCGTCCTGGCCACAACGCATCACGCGCCTGGCTATGAAACAGGTTCTGAATGATCCCGGGTGGCGGTAACGGCTCGATGCTGGCATCATCGGTCGGCCACGACAACGAGCCGGGACCGGATGAAACAGCAGATCCGCTTCTGCACGACCCGCGACGGCACGCGAATTGCGTATGCCACGACGGGCGAGGGCCCGCCGTTCGTCAAGGTGTCGAACTGGATGTCGCACCTCGAGTTCGACTGGGACAGTCCCGTGTGGCGTCACTGGCTGACCGAGCTTTCGCGCAGCCACTCGCTCCTGCGCTACGACGAGCGCGGCTGCGGGCTCTCGGATTGGGAGCCCCGCGAGCTCTCGTTCGAGGCGTGGGTGAGCGACCTCGAAACCGTGGTGGATGCGGTCGGCCTGGAGCGCTTCCCGCTTCTCGGCATCTCGCAGGGCGCCCCGATTGCGGTCGCCTACGCGTTGCGCCACCCGGAACGGGTGAGCCACCTGATCCTGCATGGCGGCTATGCGCGCGGACGGCTCAAGCGCGACCTGGAGCCCCAGCAGGTCAAGGAGGCCGAAACGATGAGAGAGCTGGCGGGGCTCGGCTGGGGCAAGGAGAACCCGGCGTTTCGGCAGTTCTTCACGACGCAGTTCATCCCGGACGGGACTCCCGAGCAGCATCGCTGGTTCAACGAGCTGGAGCGGGTATCGGTATCCCCGGTCAACGCGGTCCGCTTCATGACGATCTTCGATCAGATCGACGTGACTGCGCTCGCGCCCGCCGTCACATCTCCGACGCTGGTGATGCACCCCACCGGCGACGCGCGCGTGCCCTTCGAGGAGGGTCGGCTGCTCGCCACGCTCATTCCCGGCGCGCGCTTCGTCCCGCTCGAGAGCCGCAACCACCTGCTGCTCGCGCACGAGCCGGCGTGGCAGCGCTGGCTGGACGAGATGCGCGCCTTCCTGCCCGCCCCGGCGGCGGCTTCGCGCAAGGCGTTCCCGTCACTGACGCCGCGCGAGATCGAGCTCGTGGACTTGATCGCCCAGGGACTCGACAACGCCCAGATCGCCGCGCGGCTGACGCTGAGCGAGAAGACGGTGCGCAATCACATCACCAGTATTTTCGCGAAGCTCGAAGTCGAGAACCGCTCGCAGGCGATCGTGCTCGCCCGCGATGCCGGGTTCGGCCGCCGCGGCGACCAGGCCGCGCGCTAGGGCTCCAGTCCCGTCTCTCCGGGGGTGACGGTGTGCGCGAATGCCGCGAATCGGGACCGCCGCCTCATGCGCGCGCCCCGGGGAACGCCGAGAATCGGCGTCATGGTTGACTCGTGTCGCAAGTTGCAGCGCGAGGTTGACTCGCCGGGGACAACGCTCGCAAAATCCGCTGACCGGGAGCACGAAGCGACTCCCTGCGACGCCGCGATCGACGCGCCGGCGCCTGCCGTTTCATCAACCGCAACCCAGGAGATACACATGGCACTCCGCATAGGCGACGAAGCACCGGATTTCACCGCGCAAACGACCGAAGGGACGATCAGGTTCCACGACTGGATCGGCAACGGATGGGCGATCCTGTTCTCGCATCCGAAGGATTTCACCCCGGTCTGCACCACCGAGCTGGGCTACATGGCGCGCATCAAGGGCGAGTTCGACAAGCGCAACACGAAGATCATCGGCCTCTCCGCCGACCCCGTGGACGATCACAAGAAGTGGTCGAAGGACATCGAGGAAACGCAGGGCACCGCACCGAACTACCCGATGATCGGCGATCCGGAGCTCCAGGTGGCGAAGCTCTACGACATGCTGCCGGCGGAGGCGACCCCGGGCAAGCGCACTGCCGCGGACAACGCCACGGTGCGCACCGTGTTCCTGGTCGGCCCGGACAAGAAGATCAAGCTGATGCTGTTCTACCCGATGACCACCGGCCGCAACTTCGAGGAAGTGGTGCGCGTGCTCGATTCGCTGCAGCTCACCGCGAAGCACAAGGTGGCGACCCCCGCGAACTGGAAACAGGGACAGGACGTGATCATCGCGGGCTCGGTCAGCGACGACGATGCGAAGAAACAGTATCCCGCGGGCTGGAAGTCGCCGAAGCCCTACCTGCGGATCGTGCCGCAGCCCAAGTAGCTTGGGGGGCGTGACGGATGATGCGCCTTATCCGTCACGCCGTATCCCGTCACGGCCTTTAGCCGCGTATGCCCATAACGGGAGTTGGGATGAGCTGATGGTTGGAGGTGTAGGTGGGATTCGTGTAGTGCATCGAGGGCGAGTCTGTAGGACGCGCAACGAAAGTTATCGAATACGCCGCAAACGCAAACGCTGCGAACCACTTCGTTCTGCCCGACACCGTATACCTCGAAATTTGCACCTGCAGCCGCTGATTGAATGCGGCTAAACCTTTTGGCCTAGGTCACTGCAATAACCGTGCGCGCGTGGCGGAATCCCGCTATTTTTCTCGCTAAATTACTGATTTAATGACTGACTTTCGGCACTAACGTCGAAAGGTCGACAAAGCCGGAATTGCCGCTTTGTAAAAGAAACCCGACAGAAATTGCCGCGGGGAGCGCGGCCTTATGTCCGTTTTTTCAAAGGGCTGCCGCTATGGTGTTGTTTTGACGGCGATAGTCCGAGCTGGTGAGGAGTAGAGTTTGTAAAAAATACCGACATCATTCTGCCGGTAAAGAATTCCGACTGTTACGGATTCGTAGGAACACCCCCCCCATAGGTCGGGTTCATCTAATCAGCCCCGGAAAGGCGCTGACGTACAAAAATGACGTGCTCCCGCAGCACGTACAGCTCGCCGGCGAAGGACAGCGGTACCTTGATCCCGCCGACGCCCCGCTCGACATCGGCGAGCCGCTTCAGCAGCTCTTCGCGCTCCGCGGGCCCCGGATTCTCGCGGACTTCCCTCTCCAGCGCGAGCAACGCGCCGTACCAGCGGTAAATGCGCGAACCCACGCGCCAGCGGTACAGGGCGGGCGCAATCCGCATTCCCGGCAGCAGGATCACGAGAACCGGCACGAGCAGCACCGCCATGCGATCGACGAGGCTCGCGACCCAGAACGGCAGGTAGCGGTAGAGGAATCCCTTACCCGACTTGTAATAGCGGGTGGCATTGCCGCTGATCGGGAATTCCCGCTCGACCGGCGCGGGAAACTCGCCCGCTTTCTGCAGCGTGCCGGCCTTGCCATGGACCTCGGTCGCCGCCTCGATCAGCAGGTCGGACAGCGCCGGGTGCAGGTCCTCCCGCGCGATCAGCTCGACGGTAGGTCCGACCAGTTGCAGGTTGCGCGCCGGGATGTTGCGCCCCAGGTCAATGGTCCCCATGGGAACTTCCAGCTTGTTCAGGTAGCGGAAGCGCCGCGTGTAGCCATCCGCCTGCGGGAAGTCGAAGAGGCGAACGCCCTTCGTCTCCATGAGCTTGCGCATGACCTGCCCCGCCGCGGAATCCCCCATGAGAAAGGCCGCGTCGGTCCTGCCCTCGAGCAGCGCCTCCACGGCCGCGCTTCCGGAAAGATCCAGCAGCACGGTGGCGCCCCCGGGCTCGATGCCGTTCGCCTTGAGCAGTGCGAGCGACAGCACGTGCGCGCCGCTCCCCTCCGCGCCGATCGCCACCCGCTTTCCCTTGAGCTCGGAGAGTCGGGTAATCCGGCGCCCCGTATAGAAGACCGCGAGGGGCTGATGGAACATGCTCCCCAGCGATACGAGGCCCTTGATAGTCACGCCCTCGGCGACGCCGGCCTGCACGAACCCGACGTCGACCGTGAACGCGGGATCCGCGAGCCGCTTGAGATTCTCCAGCGAGCCGAGCGAAGGAAGGATCTCGAGCTTGACGCCGTTACGCGCCAGTATCTTGCGGTAGCGCTCGGCATGCAGCTGGAAGGTGCTGCCTTCGGGACCCGCGGTGATGACGATCGTATCGGGCGGAGCCGGGCGGACGAACCAGAACGCCGCCCAGATCGCCGCAGCGCTCAAGAGGATGACGGGACCCAGCGTGAGCGCCAGGTCGCGCCACGAGACGAGCGCAAGCCGCGAGGGCAGCCGCAGCGGCCCGAACCTTCTGCTCGGCGGAGTCTGCGGCGCGTTGTCGCTCATCGCGCAACCAGCAGGTCACGGCTCACTGGACTGGTCACTGGTCACTGGTCACAGAAGTACCGGTCCGCCATCACCTGGCAGCGCTTGATGAGGCGATGCTCGCCCGGGCCGTAGTCGGCCACGGCGTTGTGGATCGTGCCGATATCCTCCCACACGAGAACGTCGCGCTCCTGCCAGTGAAAGGCGTAGCGGTACTCGGGCGCGAGCTGGTGCGCAAACAGGAACTCGAGCAGCTCCGCGCTTTCCTTCTCCGGCAATTCATTGATCCGCACAGCGTAGCCGGGATTGGCGTAGAGCACCTTGCGGCCGGTGAGTGGATGAGTAAGGACCGCCGGGTGCGAGACAGGCGGCTTCGCCTTTCTCTGCGCGTCGCTGAGCGGCGGGCGCTTGCTGCCCTTTTCGCGCCGCATCATCTCCCAGAACTTTTCGAAATCGTGCAGCACGGTCATGCCTTCCAGGCGCCGCTTGAGGTCGGCGGGCAACCCCTCGTACGCAGCGTGCATGTTGCTGAACTCGGTCGCCCCGAGCGGACTGCCGTCGCGCAGCGGGATCCGGATGCCGTAGAGCACGTTCGCGAAGGCGAACCTCCGGCTGTACGACATGTCCGTGTGCCAGCCCTGCCCGGCGTCCGCGAAGCCGATCGGCTTGCCGTTCTCCACGATGTTGGAGAGGATCATCACCTCCGGAACCCCCGGCTCCTGGTGGCTGCCGGCGACGTTCACTTCCAGCGTTCCGAAGCGCGCGCTGAAGTCGGCGAGCTGGCGTCCGGTGAGGCTCTGGCGGGGGAAGCGCAGGACGCCGTAGCGGCCGAGCGCGGCCACCACGGCGGCGTGCTCCGCGTCCGGCAACGGCTGCGCGAGGTCGAGTCCCTCGATCGTCGCGCCGAGGCTTTGCCCGCTGGGCGTTAGTTTCAGCATTGCTCTATCTCTCCGTCAAAACCATTCAGCCACGGAAACACACGGACGTACACGGAAAAAAGCAGAGCGAAGCACCGGATCGGGACATACCACCGTCCGATCGGATCATCCCGTTTCGCTCCAAATCGCAATTCTGTCCGTGTGTTTCCGTGTGATTCCGTGGCCAGGGGTTTGGACATTACTCGTCATTCATCATTCCACCTTCATCCCGCGCTCCTTGATTACCTTGCCCCACTTCGCCGCTTCCTTCTTCAGGTGGGCACCCAGCTCTTCGGGCGAGCTGGCGATGACGTCGTAGCCCAGTTCACGGAAACGTTGCTGCAGATCCGGAGCGTGCATGGCCTTGGCAATGCGGTCGTTCAACAGCATGACGATCGCGCGCGGCGTGTTCTTCGGCGCCACGATGGCGTTCCAGGTCACGAACTCGTAGCCCGGGACGCCCGATTCCGCGATGGTCGGCACGTCCGGCAACGCCTCCGAGCGCTTTGTACTGGTAACCCCCAGCGCACGCAGCCGACCCGCCTTCGCGTAGCGAGAAGTCTCCGCGATGCCGGAGAACGATATGCTCACCTCGCCACTGATCGTGGCGATGAGCGCAGGGCCACCGCCCTTGAAGTGGACCACGACGAGGTTGACCTTGCCGAGATAGTTGAAGAGCTCGCCGGCGATATGGGGATTGGTGCCGGGGCCCGCCGACCCGTAGTTCAGCGTGCCCGGCTTCGACTTCGCGAGCTGCAGGAGGTCGCCCACGGAGCGCGCCGGCAGCGAGGGATGGACGGCCACGGCGGACGCCGAGGAGGCGAGCAGCATGATCGGCGCGAAGTCGTTAATCCCGTCGTAGGGAACGCGGTTGAAGAGAAGCGTGTTGGTCACGAGCGGGATGGTGTTCACGAGCAGGGTATAGCCGTCGGGAGCAGAGCGCGCCACCAGCTCGGTGCCTATGGTGCCGGCGGCGCCGGTGCGATTGTCGACGATGAACTGCTGGCCGAGGCTCTCGGTGAGCTTGGGGGCCAGCACGCGCGAGAAGAAATCGACGGTTCCACCGGGCGGAAACGGCGCGATGATACGCACCGTCTTCACGGGATAGTTGTCGGTCTGCGCCTGTCCGGCTCCCGGCGCCGACATTGCAGCCGCGCAGGCGGCCACAGCCAGCATTGTTCTCAATGCATTCCTCCTCATCGATTCAACTTACGCCGGATTGTATCCGCGAATGGACCCGACCACCCCGTCACTACGTGACACCCCTCCTATATGAAGGAGGGGATTTTCCTGCACGACGTGAGCAGCGGTTGTTCTCCCCTCCTCCGATGAGGAGGGGTGGCGCGCGTACGCCCGCCGGGGTGGTCCAGGCGCTTTCACTCTCTGCGCGCCACGTTGCGTATGCGCCTCTCGCCGCTTGGCGCGACGGGAGAGCGCTCCCCGATGTAGCGGGCGAGCGCCTCCCGGGCGTCGGGGCCACCTGAGCGGTCCCGCCCTTCGCGCAGGACACCGATCCCGTCTCCGCCGGCGGCCAGGAAGCTGTTTACCGTGACCCGGTAGGATTGATCGAGTCTCATCGGCTGTCCGCTGATCGTGATGCTATCCGGCACCACCCGGCCGCCGGGAGGCAGCGCGGGATTCCAGGCATAGCTGAATCCCCTCGACACCTGCAGCACGGACTGCTCGGGTCCCTGCCATTGCCGCTCGAGCAGGCTCAATATCTGCGCGCCGGTCAGAGTCATCGTGACCAGCGTATTGCCGAACGGATACACGGAATAGACGTCGGCATACGAAATACCACCGCCGTCTCTTGCTTCCAGAGACATCCGTACGCCGCCCGGATTCATGAACGCGACTACGGCGCCGGCGGCCGCCGTGGCCGCGAGGTGGGCGTCCGCGATGAACTGGCCGAGCGGCGATTCTCCATCGGGATTGACCCGGCGGGTGATCGGGGCGCCCAACCGTCCCACGACGCGCTGCAGTCCTTCCGCCAGGGCCGCGTACCGCGCAAGAAGCACCGCCTGCGCGCCGTCCGGCGGAATCTCCGGGGCGACGAGATGATTCACGGCCGCCGCGGAAATGACATCGCGCGACACCGGGTCGATGGCGAGGTCGATCTCGGTCAGAAACCTGCCGTACGATCCCGCGCTCGTAACGAGCTTGCCGCCGAGCCTGCAGACGTAGGCGCGATGCGTGTGCGCGCTCACCACGACATCCACGGCGGGATCCAGGCGGCGCGCGATATCGACTATCGGCCCGACCGGATCGACGCACTCGTTCGCCCCGCCCGCTGTCATGCCGCCCTGGTGCAGCAGCACGACAATCGCCTCTATTCCCTGCTGCCGCACCACCGGCACGAGCGCGTTGACCGTTTCCACTTCGTCGCGGAATTCGAGTCCTGCGCGAGCGGCCGGTGAGAGCATGATCGGAGTCTCCTTGAGCGTCACGCCGATGAATGCCACTTTCACGCCGGCGTACTCCCTGACCCCGTATGGGGGCAGGAGCGGCTTGCCCGTGTCGCGCGCGATGACGTTCGCAGCGAGCATGCCAAAACGGGCCCCGGCAAACGACGCGCCCGACTTGCACCCGGCCGCCGGGCACCCGCCCTGCTGCATGCGGCCAAGGTGCTCTGCCCCGCGGTCGAATTCGTGGTTTCCGACCCCGTTGAAATCCAGGCCGGCCAGGTTCATGGCCTCTATCACGGGCTCTTCGTCGAACGAAGCCGCCAGGAGCGGCGAAGCTCCGAACAGGTCGCCGGCCGAAACGAACGCGAAATTGGGGCTGCGGGCGCGCAGGCGGCCGACCAGCGTGGCGACCCGGGCGATTCCCCCTGCGCGCACGCTGGCGCCGCCGATCGTTACGCTCTCGCTGGGAGGCTCGAGGTTGCCGTGAAGGTCGTTGATGGCGGCGATGGTCACGCGTATCGGCTGCTGCGCGGACGCAACGCTCGCCACGATGGCGAGCAAGAACGCGGAGAGCCATCTCGCACGCACGGCGAGACGTGATAGCCGTAGGATGAAACTTCCCCTCCTCCCACGAGGAGGGGTGGCGCGGCGAAGTCCCGCCGGGGTGGTCAAGTCAGAAGGTTGCACAGTGCACTCGGACCACCCCGCCCGCGCTGCGGGCACCCCTCCTGTATGAAGGAGGGGATTTTCCTTCATCTTCCTCAGGACACCAGGATGTTTGGAGACAGCCCCAGTTGCAGGATCATGCCGAGCTCGTCGCCGAAGTACCAGCTCCGGCTCCACTTGCCGTCCACGAACCGCGCCGTTCCGATCTCGGCGACTTCCACGACCTTGCCCGTCGGCGGTATGCCGTACATGCTGACCGTCTGCGTGCCTGCCACCTTGAACCTCATCCACACGCTGTCCTTCTCCGCGATGAACCCGTCGATGCGGTCGCGCCGGTCCGGGAACGCGCGGGTGACGGTTTCCTCGCGGGCGCCTTTGGCAATCCCGTAATCCCGAAGATGCGGAAACCCGTTGCGCAGCTGCTTGAAGTCCGGCGCGCGCAGGTCCTTGGGCGGACCCTCGCCCTTCGAACGCGCGACGATCAACCGGTAGCGGTCTTCCTGCGTCGCGACGGGCCCTGATTGCAGGCGCTTCAGCACCGCGTCGGGGTCCTCGCCGGTATTGGTCACCGGCGGCACGATCAGCTTGCCGTCCTTGCGCTCGGGCATCCTGGCGCCGATCTGCTTCAGTACGGCGGCCTCGTCCGCCATGAACCAGCCCTCGACGATCCTGCCGTCCGCCACCCGCAATATCGCGATCTCGTGGGCGTCCACCTTTCTCCCGGTGGGCGGAATGCCGAAGAAGCTGCCCTTGTGCGTCCCGGTCAACCGGAACAGCAGCCCGACCTGGTCGCCTTCCGCGATGACTTCTTCGATCACGTCGACGCGATCCGGGAACGAGCCGCGCAGGAACGCGCCATTGCCGGGAAATCCCTGGCCCTCCGCGTTGGCGGCGAGATGATGCATCCCGCCGCGCGTCCGCTTGTAGTTCGGCGACAGGACCTCGCGCATCACGACCTCTTCCTCCTTCGTGCCCTGCGCCTTCTTGAAGCGCAGCGCCACCGCCTTGTTGCGCTCGAGCTGTGTCGCAGATGCCTGTGCCATCGCCGGACTCGCTTCAATGCCGGTTAGTGTCAACGCGCCCGCTCCGAGCGTGCCCTTGAGAAATCTGCGCCGTGTGTTCGACATGCCTCCTCTCCTCCCCAAGTACAGCGTGATTGGTGATTCGTGATTGGTGATTGGTCCCGGTACAGCCGACCGGCTTGTCGCGCAGCGCGCTGCTGAGCCTGAACACCATTCACTAATCTCCAATCACCAATCACGCAGTTATGTCGGGGTATATCATACAGCCGTCCTGCCGGAGAAACGGCCGAATGAAAACCAATAGCACGGACGCCGGTCACTGGTCACCGGTCACTGCTCACGCCTTCGGAGCTGTGGTCGCCGCCTGCCTCGCCATGGTGTCCTGGCCCGGGTACGCGCAGAACTATCCGGTGAAGCTCGTGCGCCTGATCGTCCCGCTCGCGCCGGGCGGGCCCAGCGACATACTGGCGCGCACCATGGCCCAGAAGATGACCGAGGGGTTCATGCAGACCGTGCTCGTGGACAACCGCACCGGCGCCGGGGGCACCATCGGCACGGACATCGCCGCGAAATCTCCCGCCGACGGTTACACCATATTGCTGATCGCGGTGGCGACCTACACGATCAACGCCAACCTCTACAAAAAGCTGCCTTTCGACCCGCGCAAGGATCTCCTGCCAGTGTCGGTGCTCGCTGGCGCGCCGTTGATACTCACCGTGCATCCCGCGCTGCCGGTCAAGTCCATGAAGGAGCTGATCGCGCTCGCCAGGGCTCGGCCCAAGGATCTCAATTACGGCTCCGGCGGCAGCGGCACCGGACCGCAGATGTACATGGAGCTCCTCAAACTCCGGACCGGCATGAGCGTTACGCACGTCCCGTACAAGGGAACGGGCCAGGCGATGCCCGATCTCATCGACGGCCACGTGCAGGTGGCGCTCTTCAACATGATCGCGTCGCTGCCCGCAGTGCAGTCGGGAAAGCTGAAGGCCATCGCGGTGACGGGCCCGAAGCGCTCCGCTCGCCTGCCCGATACGCCGAGCTTCACGGAAGCCGGGGTCGCGGGCTTCGAGGAATACGGCGGCCACATGATCATGGCGCCCGCGGGCGTGCCGGGGGACATCGTCGCGCGGCTGCACAAGGAGTTGATGCGGGTGCTGCAATCGCCCGACGTGAAGAGCCGCCTCGAGCAGGAGGGCGCCGACATCATCGGCAACACGCCCGAGCAGGCGGCTCAATTAGTCCGCGGCGACATGGACAAGTGGGCGGAGGTGATCAGGAAGACGGGGATGAAAGTCGAGTGACGTGACTCGTGGCCCGTTAGCGAAACATTAGGGGATGTTATGCGAATGCGAATTGCAGTCGCCGACTTCGTGACCAACACATGCTTTCCCCTGCTCGCTGCAGAGGAGTTGGGATTTTTCAAGGCCGAAGGTCTGGATGCGCAGGTCGAATTGATTACCCCTGCGACTAAAGCCATTTCCGCGTTACGTGAAGGCGCCACCGACGCGTATGCGGGTGGTTCTGTCCATTCTGTCCTCAGGTCTTTTCCCTGCTGGAAAGGGGTTAAGCTTATTGCTGCACTCTCTCAAGGGCTTCCCTGGCTTTTAGTGATGCGTGCCGACCTCCGCGCAGAGCGCGGAGACATGAATGCCCTGAAGGGGCTGCGGATTGGTGCAGACCACGGACCAGATGCGGCGCTCAAGCAATTGTTGATCGCGTCCGGACTTCACGCTGGGCGTGACAAAGTGCAGATCGTGCCGGTTCCAGGTGCCGGGGAACCCGGTGTTTCCTTTGGTGTGGCCGCAGCCAAGGCACTTGAGGCAGGACAAATTGATGCCTTCTGGGCTAATGGCATGGCAACTGAGATTGCAATACGGCGTGGCGTAGGAAAAGTTTTGCTAGATGTGCGACGCGGCGATGGTCCGCCTGCCGCCCGGAATTTCACCTTCAGTGGTCTCGTGACCACCGACGCATTGATCGATCGAGACCCGGAACGAATCGCAGCCACTGTGCGGGCTATTGTCAGGACCCACAAAGCACTTCGGGCGGATCCAGCACGAGCCGCTGAAGTGGGAAAGCGGCGGTTTCCCCCCGACGCTGCAGAACTGATTGCCGCAATCATTGAACGGGACTTGCCCTTCTACGATGCTGCCATATCTGAAGAGACCGTAAATGGGCTGAACCGTTTCGCTCAATCGGTCGGCTTGCTCGCGGAACCGGTGTCCTACGAGCAGGTAGTCGCTGCTCGCTTCCGCGATTTCTGGCAGCCATGAGATCGTGAGATAGTTGGAGAGTCCTAGAGGCCAGGAGAGCGATTCACCATGAGCACACTGAGTAAGCGCAGCCTCGTCCTGCTTGTTCTGGGGGTGGTGGTGCTGGCCGTTGTCGCCTTTGCAGTAATCAAGAGAGACGCAATCGGCGATCTGATCCTGAAGGGCGGAGACACTTCGTTGACCGGCCAGTCCGCGCAAAGCAGTCCGCAAGCCAGGCTCGCACTGGACTTCCTTTCGGCGCTCCGCGCCTCCGACGTGAAGGCAATGACGGAGCTCACCACGGGCGAGCAGGCAACGCGGATTCAGCAGGAGGCAACGACGCCCACCCCGGACTTCCAGAACATGAAGGCGATGATGCTTGCCGATCTGCCCGCCGACTCAACGGAGCTGCGCAGCAGGATCAAGAGCGTTCAGATCCACAAGAATCGTGGCGTGGTCACGTTCGAGACGAAAGCCAATTCCTGGATGGTGATGCTGGAAGAAGCAAACGGGAAATGGAAGGTCTCGGGGTTCTAGAACCCAAGCTAGCGCAACGCCCGGTATGCCCACTCCGCGCAGGCGAGCGTTCGGTAATCCGCGCCGTACGGCCCGACGAACTGCGCCCCCATCGGCAACCCCGCCGGCCCCTTGAACAGCGGCACCGTCACCGCGGGCGTGTGCAGGGCGGTCCACATTTGATTGAAGACCGCGTCGCCCGTCGTCGCGAGCCCCTGCGGCGCCTCGCCGGGCGCGCTCGGCACGAGCAGCACGTCGAAATCGACGAACGTGACTTCCAGCAGCCGGCGGCATTCGGCAAGCACTTTCTGCGCGGCGACGAACTCATCGAGCGTGCACGAATCGCCCTTGGGCAGCCTGCTTCTCGCCTTCTCGCTGATCTTCTCCTCGAAGTTGCGACGCTCCCATGCGAGCGCGCGGCTCACCTCGAAGTCGCCGATCCGGGCCCTGGCGCCGGAGAGCTCGTCGAGCTTCTCCGGCATGGTGACCTCGCGAACGCGCGCGCCCGCCTTCGCCAGCCGCGCTGCCGCGTCTTCGAGCGCTGCAGCCGTGGACGCCTCGGCCTTCGACCAGTGCGGCGTGCGGTAAAAGCCGATACGCGGCTTGTCGATCGCCGGGAGCGCGAAGCCCGCCGCGTCCGGACTCGTCATGACGGCGAGGCCCAGCGCAACGTCGGCAACGGTGCGCGCCATGAGGCCGACGGTATCGTAGGACGCCGAATTGGGCTTCACGCCAGCGGGGTTGATCGCATCGAACGTCGGCTTGAAGCCCACGATGCCGCAGAACGCCGCCGGCCGCAGCACCGATCCGCCGGTTTGCGTCCCGAGCGCGAGCGGCGACATCCAGTCCGCGACCGCCGCTGCGGACCCGCTCGAGGAGCCGCCCGGCGTATGGGACGTGTTGAGCGGGTTGCGCGTCTTCCCGGGATGCGACATCGCGAACTCGGCGGTGACCGTTTTGCCCATGATGACCGCGCCCGCGTTCCTGAGCAGTGCCACGCACGCGGCATCGGCGCGCGGGCGATGCCCGGCGTAGATGGGCGAGCCGTACTCCGTCGGCATGTCGCCGGTGTCGATGATGTCCTTGATCGCGACCGGGATGCCGTGCAGGGGGCTCCGCGGCGGCTCCGCGTCCCGGGCGCGCGCCTCCGCCAGCACCTGCCGCGGGTCGATGTACGCCCACGCCTGCACGGCTTTCTCGCGTGCTTCGACCCGCGCAAGACAATCCTCAGCGAGCTGCACCGCGGTGAGCTTCTTTGACGCGATGAGGGTCGCCGCTTCCGCGGCCGAATAGCGATTCGTTTCCTTCATGCCGTCTCCTTCAAGGGAAGCTCCTCGCGAAGCTGGATGTGTAACGATACCTTCCACCGTGTATTCTACGAATATTCGCATCAACCGACAGCAGGAGACGCCCGTGACTGGAGCAACCGAAGCAATTGCGTCGTTCACCGTGTCGACGTCACTCTCCGATCTGCCGCCGGGCGCGGTGGACAAGTCGAAGAAGGCCATCGCCGACACGTTCGCCGTGATCCTGGCGGGCGCCGGCAGCGAGGTGGCAGAACCGCTGCACAAGTACGTGAAGGCGGCCGGCGAGTCCGGCGCGAGCCCCATACTCGGCACCGGCATGACCGCGGGCGCGGAGATGGCGGCGCTCGTCAACGGCACCTTCGGTCACGCTCTCGATTTCGACGACGTGCTCTCCATGATGCCGGCGCACCCCAGCGCGGTGATCATTGCCGCGGTGCTGTCGAGCCTGAACGGCAAGCCGATAAGCGGACGAGCGCTGCTCGAAGCCTATGCCGTGGGCGTCGAAGTCGGCGGGAAACTCGGTGTCGGGATGACGAACGAGCATTACCAGCGCGGTTTCCACGCCACCGGCTCGCTGGCCCTCTTCTCCGCGCTCGCGGCGCTCATCAAGCTGCACGGGCTCGACCTCGCTACCGCGCAGCAGGCGTTCGGCATCGCCGGGTCGATGGCGAGCGGCCTGCGCCGCAACTTCGGGACGATGACCAAGCCCCTCCACACCGGGCTCGCCGCCCGCAGCGCCCTCACCGCATTCCGCCTTGCCACTTCCGGCTTCACGGCCGCGCCCGACATATTCGAGTCGAAGGCGGGATTCTTTGCGGCGTACGGAACCGCGGCCTCCGACCCTGCCGTCACGGTCAAGGGCCTGGGCCGGCCGTTCGTTGTCGCGGATCCGGGACTCGCGCTCAAGAAATTTCCCTGCTGCTATGCCTGTCACCGCGGCATGGACGGATTGCTCGAATTGCGCAAACAGCTCGGGTTCGACGCGGGCTCCGTAGAGAAAGCGATCTGCCGCATGCCCCCCGGCGGCATGCTGGTGCTCACCTACCCGCGGCCGGTGACGGGCCTGGAGGGAAAATTCAGCATGGAGTACTGCATCGCGGCGGGCGTGCTCGACGGGAAGTACGGGCTCGCGACCTTCACTGACGATGCCGTGCGCCGCCCGGAAATCGCGGCGCTCTATCCTCGTGTAACGGCGGTTGAAGACCCCACCTGCCGGGGAGACGATCCCAACTTCGAGAAGAAGAGCTCGGGGAGCCGCGGATTCGTCGAGGTGGAAGTCTTCCTCAAGGATGGACGGAGCGCGAAGACGCGCATCGATATTCCGCCTGGCCATCCGCGCCGCGAGCTGTCCTGGGACGACCTGCGCGCCAAGTTCACCGACTGCGCGGAGCTAACGAAAATTCCGCCGGCGCAAGGACGGCAGGCGTTCGAGCAGCTTGCCGCGCTGGAGAAACTGGACGACGTGCGTCCACTGGTCGCGCTGCTGTCCTGAAGCAAACCTTCCCCTCCTACGACGAGGAGGGGTGGCGCGGCGAAGCTCGCCGGGGTGGTCAAGTCGGAAGACACACGTTTTGCTGACAGGTTACTCGACCACCCCGCCCGCGTTGCGGGCACCCCTCCTATATGAAGGAGGGGATTTCCTTACTACTCTGTCTGTCAGCCCCCGCGCGGGATGTTCGCTTCGCCTATCACGCGCCGCCACTTCTGGACCGCGGCCTTGTTGACGTCGTAGAACTGCCGCGGCGGGCCGCCGCCCGCGTCGAGCCCTTCCGCTCCCATCTGGCGCACCATTTCCGGCGAGCGCATTATCCTGGCGACTTCCCTGTTCCAGAGCGCGACGATGGCCGCGGGGGTCCCCTTCGGGGCCCACATGCCGTACCAGTGCAGCACGTCGAACCCCGGCAACACGTCGGCAATGGGCGGCACGTCCGGCAGCATGGAAAAGCGTTTGGCCGTGGTAACACCCAGCGCCCGCAGGCGACCGGCCTTGAGGTGAGGCACGATCGGCACGGCAGCGATGGCGGTGACCTGCACCTCACCGGCAATGGTGGCCGCCAGCGCCGGACCTGCCCCCTTGTACGGCACGTGAACGATGTGCGTCTTGCTGTCGAGCTTGAAGAGCTCCATCAGCAAGTGTCCCTGGCTGCCGGGGCCTACCGATCCGTAGTTCAACTTGCCCGCATTGGCCCGGGCGTGGGCAATGAACTCGCTCGTGGTCTTCGCCGGGACCGAGGGATGCACGGCGAGGACGATACCCGTCGTGCCGATCAGGATGATGGGATCGATCCCGTCTATCGGGTCGAAAGTCGGTTTTCCGTACGCGCAGGACGCTGCGTAACTCGCCGAAACCAGGGTGACCGTGTAGCCATCGCGCTCCGCGTGGGCAACGAGCTCCGCGCCCAGCAGGCCGCCGGCGCCGGGGCGGTTGTCCACGATCACCGGCTGCCGCAGGACTTCGGTCATGGGCACGGCAATCACGCGCGACAGAATGTCGGTGCCGCCGCCCGGCGGAAACGGCGCCACCAGCCGCACCGGCCTGACCGGATACTGTTGCGCCGCCGGCGCCGGCAACCCCGCCGCGGCCCCCAGCACGCAGAGTCCCGCGGCAATCAGCAGCCTTCTCATTACTTGCGTCCGCTCTAGCCTGTCCGCGGAATCTTCGCGTCGCGGATCACGCGCCGCAACTTCTCCACAGCGGGCTTGATCACGTCGTACAGCTGCTGCGGGGGACCGCCGCCGGCTTCGAGTCCCTCGGTTCCCATCTGCTTTATCATCTGCTCGGAATTCAGCTCCCGCGCCACTTCCTTGTTCCAGAGCGTGACGATGGCCTTGGGCATGCCCTTGGGCCCCCAGATGCCGTACCAGTGCGTGACTTCGAAGCCTGGCACCGATTCGCTGATGGTCGGGAGATCAGGCAGCAGGCTCGAACGCTTCGGCGTCGAAATCGCCAGGGGACGCAGCCGCCCCGCCTTGATGTGAGGCATGCTCGGGACCTGGCTTATGGCGGTCATCTGCACCTCGTTCGTGATAACCGCCGTCAATGCCGGGCCGCCGCCCTTGTAGGGGACGTGGACGATATTGGTGCCCGTCTCCAGCTTGAACATCTCGAGCATGAGGTGCACGATGCTGCCCGGACCGACCGAGGAGTAGTTGAGCTTGCCCGGCACCGTCTTCGCGTATGCGATCAGCTCCTTCACGCTCTTCACCGGGATCGAGGGATGTACCGACATGACGAGCCCGGTGGTGCCGATGAGGATGATGGGCTGTATGCCGTCCACCGGGTCGTACGTGGGATTCCCGTAGGCGGAGGTCGCCGCATAGCTGCTCGATACGATGCAGAGCGTGTAGCCGTCGGGCGCCGAATGCGCGACGATCTCCGCGCCCACGACGCCGCCGGCGCCGGGCCGGTTGTCCACGATCACCGGCTGCCCCAGCCTCTCGCCGATCGGCACCGCGATCACCCGCGACAGAATGTCCGTGCCGCCGCCGGGCGGGAACGGCGCGATCATGCGAACCGGCCTGGTCGGATACTTTTCGGCTGCCGCTACGGGCGGCGCGGCAAGTACAGCGATGCCGGCAGCAAGCAGCAATACCGATCTCATGCGTTCCTCCTCGCAACGATCTCTCGAAACTTGCGGCGATCGCTCCGGGGCAACGACTTCTTCGAGCCTCTATCCGCGGGAGGGTGCGCCTGCGGACAGTTTATTCCTCACTGCGGTGCAGGAAAAGGGGCGGACCGGCCATGGCCGCGCTGCGTTCAGGATCGGCCCCGGTGCTGGCGGTACGAGATCAGTTCGACGCGGCTGGCGGAGTTGATCGCGTTGCGCGCATTCCTCTTGGTGAACTCCATGGCGAGCACCCGCCGCGCCCGTTCCGGCGCGATCCAGTAGACGTATTCCCATGTGCCGCCTGTCCCCGCGACCGCACCGCGCCCTTCCACACGGTAGGCTTCGAACGTTCCCGCCGGCACCTTGATGGTTTCCTTGCCCGTTACCTTGAGAGTTATCTCCACATCGTCCTCGCGTTCCCGCGGCCACGCCGCGCGCCGCTTGTGAGTCCTGGAGTCGTTCTTTTCGAGCTGTTTGTCGCCGCGGATGATGTGAAAGCGGGTGGTCCACTTCTTGCCGATGCTGTATTCCGGAATGAAGATCTGCGACGGCGACAATTGCGTGCCGTCCCGGGCGAGCACGTCGTTGCCCAGCAGGTCGGTAATCCTGCGGCCCCTGTTGTAGATCACCTCCGTGTCCGTGATCTCCGTGACGGTTTCCGTGAATTCCCCGGCAGGATCCCGATTCAGCAGGTCCGCCCTGCTGTAGACATAGCGGTCACCGACGCTGAACGCGGTGTCGGCACGCTGCGTGCCCAGGGTGTAGGGGCGCTGCGGGGAGGCGACGACCGCCGCGACCTGCACCGGTTTCTCCCCCTGCTGCGCGAGCAGCCGATCCAGCCTGAACTGCGCAACCTCGGAAAACTTGCCGCTGGGGTAACGCCGCAGGTAGTTCTCCAGCGCCGCGATATCCTTGTCCGCGCCTATCTTCATCCACAGCGAGAGCTCATCCTCGAACTGCCGCTCGATCTCTTCGCGCGCGAGCTGGGTGCCCGCGGCCGGCGGCTGGAAATAGAAGTCCCCTTCGAGCGAGGTGCTTTCCCACGGGATCTGCTGCCCTTTCGACGCGAGGCGCACGTTCAAGCGCACGCGCTTGAACACATCCTCGATCTTCGCCTGCTTCACCTGGATTTCCTTGAGCAGGAATCCCGTGTAGAGGCCGTTCGCTCCCGTTCCGTCCGCTGCCACGTTCCCCGGCGCGGTCGCATAGGCGAGCAATGTGCCCGGAGGCGCATCGAGCTGGCTCAAGCCCTTCTGCTCCAAAGCCACCTGCGTCCCAAACGGATTGTCCCGGCACGCGTCCAGAATGATGATGTTCATCGCGTTGCGCGCGCGTATGAGGTCTTCCAGCAGCTGATAGACGTCGACCGCCTGCGTCTGCATCTCGGCGACGGTCCCGATGGCGGCATCCACCGGCACGAGATAGTTGCGCCAGCCGAGTTGCGCTCCATGTCCCGCGAAATAGAACAGCCCCACCCCCTTCGACTTCGCCAGGCTCGCCCCGAAGGAATGGAACGCGTCGGTCATCTGCTTGCGGCCGGCGTCGAGTTGCAAGTCCACGGTGAAGCCCATGCGCTTCAACTGCTCGGCGATCGCGGCTGCGTCGTTGCCGGGATTCTTCAAGGGCGCTTCCTTGTAGCGGCTGTTGCCGATCACGAGGGCAACGCGCGGCAGGGCGCTGGGGGGAGACATCGACCGGCGCCGCCTGGAACGCCCCTCCCGGCAACGCCAGCACGCCGGCGGCCAGCAACAGCTGCAGCGCACGGCGAGCGAGGTCCCTTCGTGAACCGTGATCCGTGATCCGAAGCATGCGGCTCCAGCTACGCCGCCAGTTGAGGCTGCAGCGCGGATTCGGGCGTTCCGTCCTTCCACGGCAGCGGAACGTCGTAGTCCTTGAGCAGGCAGTCATCGGGCAGGCATTCGAGCGGCGTGAAGTCGCGATGCGCGATGTACTCGGGCCGCTTGAACCGCCGGATGTGATTCGACACGGCGCACAGGCTCAGGTACACGGCCACGCGGTTCCAGGGCGAGAGGTTGGACGTCGAGGCGTGCACCAGACACGAATGGAAGAGGATCATGGAGCCGCCCGGTCCTTTTGGCGCCACGATTCCGCCCCGCGCCACGAGCCTCGCGATCGTCTCGTGATCGATCGTCCACAACGGATAGCTGGTCGTGGTGAGGTCGTGCCCGGCGTCGAGCACCCCCAGCTTGTGGCTCCCGGGGATGAACATGAGCGGGCCATTGAATTCGTTCACCTCGTCGAGGAAGATCGCGATGTTCATGGCGCGCGCCTCGGGCATGAGGTCGTCGTTCTTCCAGGTGCCGTAGTCCTGGTGCCACTGCCAGACGTCGCCGTCGAAAGCCATCTTGCCGTTGATCTTGAACTGGTGCATGTAGACGGCCTCGCCGAGGATCTGCACGACGGGGTCCACCATGCGCGGGTGGCGCGCGAGCCTCGCGAACGGATAGCTGTAGAGATGCGCGGCGAAGTTAGTGCGCACCGCGTCGCTCCCCTTCTCTCGCACGTTCTCCGGCCGCTGTTGCGCGTAGAGGCGGGGCACCTCGTCGAGCAGGACCCTGGTCTCCTCCGGCCGGAACATGCCCGGGAAGAACAGGTAGCCTTCCCGTTCGAACTGATCGAGCTGCTGAGCGGTGAGTTTCACGGCTCCTCCATGCGAAATCCGCCGGCGCTCAAGCTGCCCCGGCCGCTGCGGGATATCATAGTGGAAATGGACTATGAAATCAGGCTGTACATGGACCAGCTGGCGCCGCAGGCAGTCGTGCAGATGCCGCTGCACTCCGCTCCGGTGCGGGCGATCTACGTGATTTCCGGCGGCCTACGGCTGGGCTCCGGCGGGGCCACGGCTACGCTCGGCGCCAACAGCGCCTGGCACAACCGCGGCGCCGTGCGCGCCGGGGCCGGACATCTCACGACCCTCGCGTTGCGCTGGGAGCTTGCTGGCCCCGGGGAGCCGGATGCTCCCCTCGCGGGAGATGGCGTGACGAGCACGCGCCTGCTCTCGGCGAGGCTGGCGCTCGATCCCGCTCAACCGTACCTGTTGCGCTGCGATCGCGTGGATTTTCCGCCCGGCGGCGAGGCGCTCCTGCACACGCATGCAGGCGGCGGCATACGCTGCCTGCTCTTCGGCGCCATCGAAATCGAGACGAAAGGCAAGCGCACCCCGTACGGGCCGCTCGCGTCCTGGTTCGAGGCCGGACCCGATCCCGTTTACGCCGCCGCCTCGAAGACCGAGCCGACCGCTTTCGCCCGGGTCATGATCCTGCCGCGCTCTTTGCTCGGGAAATCGTCCATCGCTTACGTCAACGCCGAGGACGTCGCGAAGCCCAGGAGCCAGCAGTATCAGGTGTTCATTGATGTCGCGGTTGAGCTTCCGCCCAACCCAAACGAGTGATGAGTACTGGTGATGAATACTGGTGATGGCAACTGGTGATGAAAAGGCGCGCTACTCGTACATCACCATTTTTCATCACTATTTCTCATCACCATCTTTCATCACCATTTTTCCCTGCTGCTGCCTGAGGTATAGTTGCAGTCAGATCGACTGAGGAGTCAGCAATGGTAATGCTGTACGACCCGACGGCGCCGCGGCGCGAGGGCGGCGACACGGGAGAGCGCAAGACGCTCGCTGGGCTGAAAGGCGCGGTGGTCGGGTTCATCGACAACGCCAAGCCCAATTTCAACCACCTGGTGGACGATCTCGCCGAATTGCTCGAAAGCCGCTACGGCGTGCGCGCGGTCGTGAAGCGCCGCAAGCGTTCCGCGTCGGTGCCGGCGCCCGAGGAGATGCTCCGGGAAGTCGCCAGTCAGTGCGACCTGGTGATCACCGGCTCGGGCGACTGAGGATCCTGCTCGTCGTGGAGTGTCCACGACAGTGTAGAAGCTGCGAAGCAGGGACGCGCCGCCGTGGCAATCTGCTCGACCGCCTTTCTCACGCTCGGCCGCGCGCAGGCGCGGGCACTGGGCAATCCCGACCTGCCGATCGCGGTTATCCCGCATCCGTTCGGCGTGCGCTCGCGCGAGGAAGTGCGGCAGATGGCGGAGAAGTGCGTGGACGACATCGCGAAGCTCGTTGCATACCAGAAACCCTAGCCACGGAATCACACGGACACACGGAAGTGATTTGCTCTGGGGCGCTTTTCATGATGGCAGGACGCTTGCATGTACGTTCTGTCGATGTCGTCTCTATGGTGCTATTTTCGTCCGTGTAATTCCGTGTGTGTCCGTGGCTGAAATGGACTTTGACATGAACCCTGTACCAGCCGCGGCGACGTTCGAAGCGCCCGACGATCTCGAGGAAATCAACCGCCTCTACCGCGAGCGCAAGTGGGGTGACGGGCTGCCGATCGTGCCGCCTACCGTGGAGCGCGTCGAGCGCATGCTGCGGCACACGCAGCGCGACCGCCACGAAGTCGTCGCGCGGGTCGCGCCCGGCTTCGGGGAGGCGACGGTAGAGCGCATCGCGATCAACGCCGTCATGGCGGGCTGCGACCCGGAGTACCTGCCCGTCCTGATCGCCGCCACCGGGGCGGTCGCGTCGCCCGAGTTCAACCTCCAGGGAATACAGGCGACGACCAATTCGGTCGCCGTGTGGGTGATCGTCAGCGGGCCGCTGGCGAAGACATTGGAGGTCAACGCCGCTTTCAACTGCCTCGGCCAGGGCTGGTGGGCGAACGGCACCATAGGGCGCGGGCTGCGGCTGATACTGCAGAACGTCGGCGGCGCGCTGCCGGGCGAGATGGACCGCGCGACCCACGGCCAGCCGGGGAAGTACTCGTTCTGCTGCGGCGAGAACGAGGAGGCGAGCCCGTGGGACCCGCTCAACGTGGAGCGCGGCCACGCGCGCGGCGCGAGCACCGTCACGGTGGTGGGCGCCGAGGGCACCATGAACATGAACACGCACACCAAGGAGGCGCCGGAGCTGATCCGCGCGTTCGCCGAGACGATGCAGCATCCGCCGAGCAACGAGTACACGCACGGCGGCGAGCCATGGCTCATCCTGAGCCCGGAGCACGCCGACATCTTTCACCGCGCCGGATGGGGGAAGAGCGAAGTGAAGCGCCGGCTGTGGGAGGCCTCGAAGATGCCCGCGCGCAGGATGACGGCGAAGGACTTGCTGCGGGTGCACGATTCGCACGGATTGAAGCCGGGGCAGTTGAAGCCCGACGACCTGCTCGCGATTTCCGAAACGCCCGAGGACATCTGGCTGCTGGTGGCCGGCGGGCCGGGGACGCACTCGGTTTACGTGCCGTGCTTCGGCAACTCGCGAGCCGTTACCCGTGCCATCCAGTAAAGCCTCATGCCCTCGGTGCGCGGTTTTGCCGCAGAAAATCGAGCTCTAGGCGTAAAAACAGAGCGTTTTACAGAACTAAACATCAATTAATCAGGCACTTCCTGGGGTCAGACCCCGGGAAGTGATTGTCAGGGCATGTCCTTGTCGGTGTAGACCAACGACACCCGCGCTTCCCCCGGCACGGGCGGCATCGTCGTGCTCCACTCGGCATACCGGGCACGCAGCGCGGCGAGCCGGTCGGGGTGGCGCCGCGCGAGGTTGGCGCGCTCGCGCTCGTCCGCCTCGAGATCGAAGAGATACTCGTTCGCGCCGATCGCGAGGTATTTCCAGCGACCTTCGCGCAGCGCGCGCTGATCGCGGTGCTTCATGCGCCAGAAGAGGGCCCGGTCGCTGCACGCGACCGGATCGCGCAGCACCGGAACGAGGGACATTCCGTCAAGGGGATGGTCCGCGTGCGCGGGCACGCTCGCCGCGGCGAGGAACGTCGCGACCCAGTCCATCGTGATCGCGAGTTGCGACGTGACGCCGCCCGCCCCGACCACGCGCGGCCAGTGCGCGATGTACGGCACGCGGATGCCGCCCTCGGTCAGGTCCATCTTGCCGCCGACGAGCGGCCAGTTGTCCGAGAAGCGCTCGCCGCCGTTGTCGCTGGTGAACACGATCAGCGTGTCCTCGAGCAGCCCCCCCGCCTCCAGCGCCGCGGCGACCCCGCCGATCCCCTCGTCCATGTGATGGATCATCCGCTGGTAGACGCGGATCGAGCCACCGTCGAGATGGGCGATGTTCCCCTTGAGCCCGGCGGCGACCCCGGCGTCGTCGCGCGTCTCCCACGGCCAGTGCGGCGCGGTGTAGTGCAGGCTAAGCAGGAACGGCCGGCGGTCCGCGGCGCGCCGCCGCACGAAGTCCACGGCTCGCTGCGACAGCAGGTCCGTGAGGTAGCCCTCGGCGCGTGCGGGCTCGCCGTTCTCGTAGAGATCGCCCCGGCCCTCGCGGTCGGTGTGGGTGAAGTAGTCGACGCCGCCCGACACCGGCCCGAAGTGCTCCTCGTAGCCGCTCTTCAGCGGACCGAAGTGCGGCGGAAAGCCGAGGTGCCACTTGCCAACGAGCGCCGTGCGGTAGCCCGCGTCGCGCAGCAGCGATGGCAGCGTCGGATGCGCGGGCGGTAACCCGATCTCCGGGTGGCCGCGTGCCCGTCCGGACATCGGCTCCTCGGCAGCGCCGCGCAGCCGGTACTGGTAGCGCCCGGTAATCAGAGCGAACCGGGTCGGCGAGCACACCGGCGCGTTGGCGTAGCCCTGCGTGAAGCGCAGCCCGCGCGCGGCCAGGCGGTCGAGGTGGGGCGACACCGGCGCGCGGCCGCCGTAGCATCCGAGGTCCGCGTAACCCAGGTCGTCGGCGAGGATAAAGACGAAGTTCGTCGGCACCGGCCGCAAGTGTAAGCCTGCAGTCAACACAACGCCAAAGGGTGGCGAAATACCGGGCCACCGAGCGTTGTCTGCGCGTTCCGCCTTCCTGCACTCGTTGACGTGCCCCGAGGGGTGTGATTGACTCGCCCGTTTGACGTGACGGACAGGGAGCGATGAAAACCATGGCAAAGAAGCGGACGGCAGCGAAACCGATGCGCGCGCGCGGGATGACGTTCTGCACGCTGGCCGGGAGCGGCGGCGGCACGCTGGGGCTCAGGACCGAGCGGGGTATCCTGGATGCGGCAGCGGCGTCCAGGCTCTACCGGATCGCGGCACCCACGGACATTCACGCGGTGATCGAAGGCGCGGATTGCGCGCCGCTCGCGCGACTCGCCGGGAAGGCGCTCGACGACAAGCGCGGCCGGAGCGTGCTGATTCCCGAAGCGCGCGCCCGGTTCGCGCCGGCCGTTCCGCGTCCCGGCAAGATCATCTGCGTCGGACTCAACTACCGGCAGCACGCGGTTGAGACCGGCAACGCGATTCCACCGGTGCCGATGCTGTTCAACAAGTTCAACAACACGCTCCTCGGCCATCGGGGCAGGATCCCGCTGCCGGTCAAGGTCGGCACGAAGTTCGACTACGAAGTGGAACTCGTCGTGGTGATGGGTCGGAAGGCGCACGACGTGCCCGAGGAGAAGGCGCTGTCCTACATCTTCGGCTACGCCAACGGGAACGATTTTTCCGCGCGCGACATCATGCGTTCGAGCAGCCAGATCATGATCGGCAAGACCTGCGACGGTTTCGCGCCGCTCGGGCCTTGGGTCGTCACCGCGGACCAGATTCCGGATCCGCAGAACCTCAAGATCGCCACCTACGTGAACGGCGAGGAGCGCCAGAACTCGAACACCTCCGACATGATCTTCAGCTGCGCGCAGATCGTCAGCTACTGCTCGCGCCACCTGACGCTCCTGCCCGGCGACATCATCTATACCGGCACGCCGCAGGGGGTCATCCTGGGCTACCCGCCGGAGAAGCAGGTGTGGCTGAAGCGCGGGGACAAGGTCGTGACCGAGGTCGAGAAGTGCGGCACGCTCGAGGTGACGCTGGCCTGACGGCTATGTCTCCTTGGGGTCGACTCCGGAAGCCCGGGATTCCCGAAAGCGGCCAGTTTCATTCGATCACCAGGACGGCCTGCTTGACGATAGACTCTGGAATCGTCACGCCGAGGGCTTTCGCAGCCTTGAGATTTACCGACATGTCGAACAGTTTCGGCCCCTCTACCGGGAGGTCAGCGGTTTTAGCGCCCTTGACGATCTTATCGACGAATCCGGCAGTCCGGCGATAGATATCGGGGACATCCGCCCCATAGGAGATGAGCCCCCCATCCTGGACGAATGGTTTCCACTCGTAGATGGCGGGCAGCCCGTTCTTCGCCGCGCGCTCGATAATGCGTTGTCGCTGGACGTTGAACATCGGATTAACCAGCACGATGAGTCCATCGGCGCGCTCCTTGGCCATGGCTGAAAAGGCAGCGTCAAAGTCGTCAACCTTTGCTGCCTCAACAACCTGAATTTCTACGCCAATCGAACGGGCAGTGGCTTGTGTCTCTTTCAACATCTTCTTGAACGTGTCTTCGGTGAGCGTGCCCGGACTCCACAGGATGGCCACGCGGCTCAGGGTCGGCGCGATCTGTTTGAGTAGTTGGAGCCTCTGCGGCGTCAGCTCCGGCATCATCTCTGTGATACCAGTAATGTTTCCTTCGGGGCGATTCGGGTTCTTGAGGACTCCCATCGCCACGGGATCGGCGCTGGGTGTCATGATGATGGGAACGCGACTGGTGCTTTGCTTGGCGGCGATCAACGCCTCGAACGGTCCCGCAATGATTGCGGCCACGCCTGAGCGCTCGAGCTCCGCCGCCTGTTCCGGCATCAGTTCAATTTTGCCGCCCGCATAGCGCGGCTCTATCACGTAGGTCTGCCCTTCCACATGGCCTAGCTCGCGCATCCCCTGGTGGAATGCACCCAGGTTCGCGTCCTTGGCAGTCGGCCCTCCACGCGACATCCAGCCGACTCGAGCAACTTTGGTCGGTGCCTGTGCTTCGGCGACAAGTGGCAGCCCAGCAGTAATAATGCTGCCCACCAGAATGAAAAATGCAAGTGAAGCTTTGACTGTCGTGCCCATATCCGCCGCCTTTCGAAATAGGCGCACCGAGGTGCGCCGAAGAACTGGATGCTGGGAGGCGGGGGGTGGGGTGTCCGTCCGTTACCGTACATACGGTCTTCGGTATCCAAACGTGAGGCTTTTCTGCCGCGCCTTCCCTGGCGGCCTTGGCGTGCTTGGCGGTGAGGCTTATTACTCTCACGGCAGCAGCCGCGCCTCGCGATAGCGACGCAGGTAGGCGAGGATCTGCTCCACCGTATCGACCACGCCGTGAAATCCGTGAAGGCGGATTTTCGTCGTGTCCGCGATGTTGTCGTAATCCAGTCCCCAGAAAAAGTCGGCGAACGGCCACGATGCGACGTCGTGAAGCGCGTTGCGCTTGAGGTCGTGCCGCCGGACGATTCGCTCCCATGCCGGATGCTTGTCCTTCATCCACTCCGCCAGCCGGAGCGGCCGCACCTCTCCCACCGGGAGGTTGAAATGGGCCGCAATCCGCGGCCATAGCCACTGCCAGCGAAACTGGCAGCCATCGGTGACGTTGTACGCATGGTTCCGCGCCTGCGGACTCGTAGCCATCCACGCGATGGCGCGCGCGAGGTGCGTGGCGTCGGTGATCTCGATCAACGCGGCGTAGCAGCCGGGAGCGCCGGGGAAATCGAGCGGCAATCCGTACTCAGCGCACATCGCCGCCCACGCCCCGACCGTCGAAACGATGTTACGCGGGCGTTCCGGCGCGAAGTCGTAGACGAAGTGAGGGCGCGACGCGGACCAGGTCCAGCCCCGGGTTTCGCATCGCTCGCGCAGAAGATCTTCCTGGTCATAATAGAAATTGGGCGGCATGTGCCGGGGATCGTCCTCGCGCGTGGGCGTTCGCGGCGGCCTCAACCGGACGTCGTACCACTTCTGGCCCTCGACCAGGTGGACGTGCTCGAGCCCCGGCGCGGCGGCCTCCGCCGCATCGACCACGTTCCGCAGCATCGCCACGTTGCGTTCCACGTCCTCCACGCCTCCCTCGCCGAACTCCGCGCGGGCCGTGTAGAAGAGATGGGTGACGCCCTTCGCGCTCGCGAGGGCGCGCGTGCAGCCTTCCCGGTCCAGCAGGTCGGCGCGCACGTACGAGAGCCGCGGGTCGTTCGACGTTCCGGGCGGATGGCGCGACAGCCCGATGACCTGCCAGCCGTCCTCGAGCAGCACTTCGACCAGCCTCTTGGAGGCTGCGCCCGTGGCGCCGGCGATCAGTGCGGTTTTCGACGTCATCGTTCTTGGAAACCCGTTATTGCCGCAGAAAACGGGGCTTCAAACATCAAATTACCTCAGTTTCGGGAACATAGCGCTCACATATCAAACGCTTACCGGGGTCAGACCCCAGGAATGATTCTCGGCGCGTCCTGGGCTTCGATGAAGGCCTTGCGAAAAGCGATGGGATTCGAGATGCCCGGGATGGGCGCATGCGATGTGCCGGTTCCCGAGATGACAAGCGTGCCGTAACCCAGGATGCGCCCCATCACGCTCTGGTCGACCTGGATGCTCTCCACCTTGTTGATGTTGAGCTCCACGGTCCGTCGGCTGATGAAGCCGAACTTGGCGATAACGCGCCGTGTCGTGATCGCAAGCTCCGTGGTCTTGTACTTGATGTACGCGATGATGAGAAAGATCAAGCCTATGCCGAACGCGGGCAGCAGAATGATGCCGAGCGCGATGTATCCCCATAGCGACCACAGGCTGATGTGGCCGACATGAACCACGCGCTCGTCCTTGATCAGTGCGCCTTCGACATAACTCGTCATGTACTGCCTCCTGACTGTGCGGTCGGCGGGGAGATCGGAGGAATTCTACATGGCAAGCACGTTCCGGCGTGGCTCCTCTCTCCTCCCTCCGCTCCCATCTCTCCTCTCTTTTCACTGGTATTATCCGCGCATGCCCCGCGTCGTCGCGCTCTATCGCTACCCGGTCAAGGGCTTCACGCCTGAAGCGTGCGAGGCCCTGACGGCGTTGCCCGAGGGGCGTATCGCCGGCGACCGCGCGCTGGGATTCCGCTTCGCAGACTCGCCGGCGCCGGACGCGGCGTGGAGCAGGAAACACGAATTCGTCGCGCTGGTGAACACGCCCGGCCTCGCCCGGCTGCAGCTGAGCTACGATCACAATGCGCGGCGGCTCCGCATCCGTCGGGACGGCGCGATGCTCGTCGAAGCCGGGCTCGATCCGCAAGGCCGCGATCGCCTGACGGCGGCCCTTGCGGAGTTCGTGCTGAAGCTCGAAGAAAACCCCCTTTCCGGCCGTCCCGAGCGGCTGCCGCTGCGCCTGGTCGGCGATGGCGCCTCGCCCCGCTACCAGGACAGCGAGTCGGGACAGATCACGCTGCACAGCCGCGAGAGCCTGGCAGCCGTCGCGGCGGCTGCCGGCGATTCCGCGCTCGCCGAAGCGCGCTTTCGCTCGAACATCGCCATCGAAGGCGTGAAAGCGTGGGAGGAGCACGACTGGTTCGGACGCAGGATACGGATCGGCAAGGTGGAATTCGACGTGGTGAGGCACAAGACGCGCTGCCTCGCCACGCACGCGAACCCGCGCACCGGCGAGCGCGACCTGCCTTTGATGACGATCCTCAAGAGCGCTTTCACACAGGAGCAACCGACACTCGCGGTTGGGATGGTGACGAGCGGCGCGGGCGGGGAGATACGGGTCGGCGATGACGTCGCCGTCATTTGATGGGGTCATGCATTATGGATCGTGCGTGCAGGTGATTCGCGTCACCTTACGTCAATGCTTTACGCCTGACCCCTGACGGCTTTATCACGGAGGCAACAATGAAAGTTCATGAACTCGTGGCGCGTTTCGCAGCCGCGGCGGAAAGCGCGGATCCCATGGGTTCGGCGCGGCAGGTGCTGGAAAGTCTGAAGGATGACCTCGGCACGATCGAGAGCACTCTGGCTTATATCTCGGGCGTCGGCGGTAATGCGCGACAGGTCTTCTACCGCTCGACCAGCCTCACGCTGCTCAAGGTGTGCTTCCCAAGCGGCCGGCGCACCCCGCCGCACGACCATGGCACCTGGGCGCAGATCCTGGTCCTTTCGGGAGAGGAAAAGAACACGCTCTACCGGCGCGACAACGGCGCGCTGCGCAAGGCGAGCGAGGTAACGCTCACGCGCGGGACGATCCTGCCGATGCGGGCGGAGACCGCGCACGTCGCCGAATGCATAGGCAGCGCGCCCGCGATCGGCCTGCATGTCTACGGCGGCGACATCCTCGAGCTGCCGCGCCGCATGTGGAACCCCGAGACGCTGGAGGAGCACCCGCTCGACTGGACGCAGTACGAGACCTTCGCCCGCGTCGCCTCGAAAGCGGCCAGCGCGCCGCAGTAGAACCTGGCGCTACTTCGCTGCCGCTTGCGCCGCCTGCTGCTCCAACCTCAACTGCGCCGCGCGCGCGCAGCCCTGCATGGCGAGCAGGTAGCGCTGCACTGCCTCGCTTCCCAGCTCGTACGGATGCGGCCCCTTGCCGCGGCTGGCCAGCATTCGGTTCTTCGCGACGGCATTGTCGAACTCGGAATGATTCGAGATGATGACCGTCGCCTTGGCGGCGGCTGCCTGCGCGGCGAAGTGCCGCTGCGAGTCGATATAGGTCTGGAAATTCCGGATGCCCGGGTCCGGCGTGTTGTTCACGAAATTGAACGCCGTGCCGCCCGAATACGCCACGCTGACCGGCCGGCCACGGTCCAGTACCGTGAAGGTGTAGGACAGCGTGCCCGGCGTATGGCCGGGCGTCAGCCAGGTCCTCACGCTCGCCTCGCCCAGCGTGATTTCCATTCCGTCGGTCGCCACCATGTCGCGCTTCGGCGCCATCGTCTTGTAGCGGTTGGGATACTTTTCGACGAGGTCCCAGTCGGCCACGCCCATAACGACCCGCATGCCGTAGCGCTTCTGCATCATCTCGGCGCCGCCGATGTGGTCGCCGTGCGCGTGGGAGATCAGCATGTACTTGATGTTCTTCGGGTCGAGACCGAGTTTCTGCATCCCGCCGATGATCAGCTCCTCGGAGTTGTAAGGGTAGATCGTGTCGAAGAGGATGATTCCTTCCTTCGTCGTCAAGGCCCAGGCCGAGTGCACCTTGCCGCCGACGAAGTAGAAGTTGTCGAACACTTTGGCAGGCTCGGCGTACCAGAACTCGCGCGGCGGGACCAGCGCCGGGTTCGCGATATAGGGCGGCACGGTGTCGCTGGTGTCTACCCCGCCGCTCTGGGGCAGCAGACAGATGCGCGCCAGGGTCCCGGTGAAGTCGAACCCGGCGGCGTCCTTGGCCGATTGCAGCGCGGCCCGGATCTCCGCCTCGAAGTTTCTCCCGGCCGGCGCCTGCTGCGCGTGCATGCCGCTCGCGGCGAGACCTCCGACGACACCGAATGCCAATGCGATTCCAGCTGCGCGACGTTTCATAATTGCCCCTCTCCTCCCTTCTTTCTCCGTGTCTTGGCCGTAAATCCTATTCTATTGCGATTTCCCGACCTCGTTGAACGCCGCTCCGAACAGGAACACCTGCACGGCAAAGTAAATCCACATCACCAGCACCACGAGACCGCCGGCGGCGCCGTAGGCATCGGCGAAAGCGGCGCGCCCCAGGTACAGCCCGAGGAGTTCCTTTCCCACTTCCAGCAGAACCGCAGCGAGCACCGCGCCGCCCCACACGCGCCGCCACGCCTCGCGCTGCGACGGCAGCCATCTCATCAGCATGCCGAAGAGCGCGGTGAGGATAGCGAGCGATAGCAGCAGGTTGAGGGCGATCGCCAGCAAGCCGAGCACCGGAAACATTGCCGTCAGCCAGCCTCCCATCGCCGAGATGACCGCGCTTGCGATGAGCGAAACCAGGAGAAGAAAGCCGACGGCTAGCACGAGCGCCAGGGACCAGAGCCGTCCGCGGACGAACCACGACACGAAGCTGTCGCGTCCGCGCGTGGTGCCGTGGATCGCGTCAAGGGCGTAGCGCAGCTCGACGAACACGCCGCTGGCGCCCACGAAAAGCGCGACAGCGCTCGTGATGCCCGCCCACGGTCCCTTGTCGGAAGCCTTTGCCGCCGCGTCGATCATGGTTTCCACCGAGCTTGCCGCGCCGCTGCCCAGGAGCTCTTCCAGCTGGTCCAGAAACTCCCTGCGGGCAAAGCCCGCGTCCACGAACATGCCGGCGACCATGACCACCATCAACACGAGAGGGGTAATGGAGAAGATGGCGTAGAAAGCGACCGCCGCCCCCAGCCTTGGCGCCTGGTGGTCGCTCCAGAGGTCGACCGCCGACTTGAATCGCCGCAAAACGGATTTCACATGGCGTCAGACCGGCATCCCGGGAACATGTTTCAGCACAGCGTGAATCCCGGCCATCCTTGTCAGACTTTGTCCGACGGATCCATCGGGAGCCTGTCGGGAGAACCACTCACGCTGGATTCGCGTCGTCTTCGACGCAGTGGTTAAGCCTCAACATGCAGCGCGAGTCACGTACGCCATGGTGCAATCAACTCGCGCCAGGTAAGCAAACGTGACCGAGCGGCGACGCGTAACCAAAGGCAACCATACACGATCGCACCCATTGCCACGATGACCATGACAACTTGCGCATGGCCGAGACCGACAACGAGACCCGCGGCACCCCCGCCCAACCACACTATGGCAAGCGCAAAAGCGACCGCTCGATTGACGCCGGAGAGGTTGCCGCGAATGGTCATTGTTGGGGCCTAACGCCGGCGCCAAGAGGCGCGCGGTTCTTCCGCGCGTCCTTCTTGAGCGCGTTGTTCGGCAACTGAAAGTACATTGGAACGCCAGGATTCAGTAACGCGGCCAATCGACGAAATGCCCATCCGCGCAAGAGGGCGAGTATCTTGGCTAAAGCTACAGCAGAAGAACCGCTGATTTACAGCGGTCATAGTGGCATGAAAGGGCGTTTGCTCTTTATTCAAATTGAATGCAACTTTAACGAGGGTAACCTCTCCCGACTTGATTGGTAGCGGCGGCAACCCATCACGGGTGACCTTACCTCGAACCTTCTTGTAAAAATTCAGCGCCCGGCCGTCGTGCTCGCGCTGCACGAGGTTGTATTGATCCATTTGACCGAGAAGCGGAAAGCGCAGAGTCGTTGGCAGGTTTTCCAATAGTTTGGCAACGATCGCCAGCTCGAACGGATTTAAAGAGACCCCACCCCATAAAAGTCTTGTGAACACATTTCCGTATTGAGTCTTCATTCTATGGCGCCGAACAGTTAATGGGTCGACGAAATTCGACCTATCACGCTAATGATGCGCTCGATCGACGTCAAGATTGAATCAAATCATCGTGAATCGGATCCAGAGGCCGGACATGCCGACAGGACCCGGCCAGTTGCTCGCAGGAACGAGGGCAGTCTCTGTTTTCGCATCCGACTCTCTGAGTATCTTTCCGCTATTTCTTCTAGAACCCGAACAGGCTTGCGTCTTCGGCCCTCGCGAGCCCCTGCGCGGCGCGCAGCAGGCACAACTGGTTCGTCCCGTCCGAGTGCAGGAAGCTCGACGCGTCGCGCAGGTACTTCTCGACGGGGTGCTCGTGCATGATCGAGGCGCCGCCCAGCACCTCTCCCGCCAGCCTGCACGCCTCGAACGCCGTCTCCGACGCGTTGACCTTGGCGAGCAGCCCCAGCACGCGCGCCTCGGGCCGCCTGCGGTCCGCGAGCCAGGCCGCCTTCCAGATCTGCGTGCGGGCCGCGTCGAGCTTCATCGCCATCTGCGCAAGCAGCATGGCCACCGCCTGCTGCTCGGCGATGGGCTTGCCGCCCTGCACGCGGCGTTTCGCGTAGGCCAGCGCATACTCGTAGGCGGCGCGGCCCACGCCCAGCGCCGTTGCCGCGGCCTCGGCCTTGCTCCCCCACATGAAGTCCGCGCGCAACCGCGCCATGAGGCCTTCCCCGCCCAGCAGGTTTTCGGCGGGCACGCGGCAGTTCTCGAGGTGGAACGTGCCGTTCGTGGCGAGGCGCTGGCTGCCCTTCTCGTGGAAAAATCCGGCGCGGAAGCCCGGCGTGTCGGACGGCACGGCGAAGACGCTTCCGCCTTCACGCAGCGAGCGCGACGTATCGGTGCGCGCGATGATGAAATAGAGCTTCGCCATGCCGCCGTTCGAGACGTAGCGCTTGGTCCCGTTGATGACGTAGCCGTCGCCCTCGCGCACCGCGGTCGTGCGGAAGTCGATGTCCGGAGAGTCGTAATACCCCTGGTGGTCCGAGCCCGCGCCCTCCTCGGTAAAACCGATCGCCAGCGTGGCTTCAGGGTCGGCGACGAAGGGAGGGATGAACCGCTTCTGCTGCCCGGGCGTCATCGCCTCGCCGAGGATGTGCGCCATCTTCCAGCACTGGTCCATGATGACGGCGAACCCGAGGTCCCCGGCGGCAAGCTCCTCCCCGGCAAGGCACAACGACTGGATGTCCGCCCCGGCGCCGCCCCATGCCCTGGCCACGGCGAGCGTGCGCAGTCCTGCCGCGTCGGCCTGCCGGATCCAGTCCCATGGAATGCGCTCAGCGGCCGTCGGCAACCGGTCGCGCCGCAGCACGTCCGGCTTGATCACCTTCGCGGCGAAGTCGCGCGCGACGGCGCGCCAGTGCTGCTGCTCTTCGGTGAGCGTGAAGTCCATCGGGAGTTCCTCGCTGTGAGCTATCAGCTATGAGCTATGAGCCATAGGCTATGGGCTACGACTATGCTGTTCAAGCTCACAGCGCACGGCTCACAGCGTACGGCCCAACAACAAAAAACCCCGCCAGCGGCGGGGTTTTTTCTGAAATCGTTCTACGTTCCGGCGGTCACGCCTTTTCGTCGCGTTTCGCCTTCTTCTTGTTCTCGAGGTACCACATGTAGATGAAGAATCCGACGATCGACCCAACGAACAATATGAGGAACAATGCGACGTACACCACCGGGACACCTTCCTGCAGTGGTGCGTTTGCAGCATCCTCCATGCTGGCAGCCAGCGCACAGCAGGTCATGAGGAACAGGGGAACCGCGGAAATCAGCTTGCTCATATCGCTCCTGGGCGTCTCTGCCAAAATAAAAGAAGGCATTGATTTTCTCATACTTTCCTGCCACTGGCGTACGTCGTCCGCATCATGTCTTAACTCTTTGTAATAATCCTAGGGTAAACCCTAGTAAATACCCGCTGCGGCGCAGCATTTTCAAGCTATTTTCCACGCTGAAAGCGGCTCCAGTCGACGCGCACACGGCGGTCCGCACGCCGTTGATGCTTTCAGCTTCGGACACGACGGTCGCGCCGTCATCAAGCAGCTTCTTCAGCTTGTCGGCTACGACAGGCGCCGCCGCGCCTGCCTTCGCGGGCGCGTTGCGCACGACGGAGCAGATCTCACGCGCACGCGCGCGCTTGTCCTTGTGCTCCCCCGCTTGCTTGAACATCGCGGCGTGCGCCTCCGACAGGTAGCCGCGATCTCGTAAAAGGAGCGCGACACCAGCAGCTCGCCCGCGGGACAGAAGCTCATCACCCGCTGCGCGACGTTGATGCCGTCGCCGATGATGTTCACCTGGCCGTTCAGGTCGGTGATCAAGGGGATACTCTCGCTGCAGTGCGGCATGCGTCTTGGCCCGCGCGGAACTGCACCCGCGTATCCGGTGCCTAAGTAAAAGATAACAAACCGAGGACGCCGTTTCTTTACCTGGGATGCGGCGGCAAGCGATATGCGCAACCCATCCGTGAAAGTTTTCACTATTCTGGTCGCTCTGTTCCTGGCAGGGGGTTGCGTGGCGGCCGACAACCAGTCCGACACGGCTCGCTCTGGCGAGTCGCAATCCGAGTCGCGCTCGGCGACTTCTGCGCCAGTACCGCTGCGCGATCAGGCGGCAAAAGACAAGGACAAGCGCGGCAATACTCCGCCGGGGATGGATCGGACCGGCGCGGGCCCGGCGGAGGGCGCCATTCTGGACCCGTCCGGAGCGGTCACCAAGCAACCCGTGCTGCGGGAGAGATAGATCCATGTAATGCCGGAGCAGGCGCCGCACGCCGGCAGTTCAGGAACTCGCGGCACTGGCCGCAGCCCAACCTGCGGGAGGGTGCCGGAGGCTGAATACCGTGAAGGCAGGCCTGGTCATCCCGGGAACCTTACTGGCGCTCGCGCCGGTCGCAGCATTCATCGCCTACGCCGCGAGCTCGGCCCTCCCGCCGGGGGCACCCGCATCGACCCCCGTCTTCGATGCCGCGCTCGTGGCAAAGGGCGCCGCGCTGGCAAAGATCGCCAATTGCGCCACCTGTCACACGGCGGAGGGCGGCATCCCTTATGCCGGCGGCCGGGCGCTCGCAACACCGTTCGGAACCATCTACGGCACCAACATAACCCCGGATCCGCGGCACGGCATCGGGGAATGGCCGGAAGCGGCGTTCATCAGGGCGATGCGGGAGGGCATCGACAAGGATGGACGCCATCTGTATCCCGTATTTCCCTACGACCATTACACCCTGATGCCGGACGAGGATTTGCGGGCCCTCTACGCGTTCATCATGACGCGTGACCCGGTCGCGGCCGAGGCTCCGGCCAACGATCTGCGCTTTCCGTTCAATATCCGCTCGCTGATCGGGGCCTGGAAAGCGCTCTACTTCCGTCCTGCGGCGTTCGCGCCCGATCCGGCGCAAAGCGCTCAATGGAACCGCGGCGCCTACCTGGTGCAGGGGCCGGCACACTGCGGCTCGTGTCATACGCCACGCAATCTCCTGGGTGCGGAGAAGACGAAACAGCACGTCGCGGGCGGTGAAGCCGAAGGCTGGCACGCGCCCGCGCTCGACGCCGGATCGCCGTCTCCCGTGCCGTGGACCGCGGAAACGCTGTACCAGTACCTGCGTCACGGCTACGTCGAACAGCACGCGGTCCCGGCCGGCCCCATGGTGGAGGTGGTGCGCAACCTCTCCACCGCACCCGAAGAAGATGTGCGCGCGATCTCGGTCTACATCGCATCGCTTGGCGGCGAGGAGACGGCCGAGCGCCGGCAGCACGCGGAACGAAGTGTGGCGCGCGCCAGAAACGATGCAGCGGCGCAGGCTGCGGGCGCCCCGGCAGCGACGGCAGCGGACGGCGGCGATCCCGTGGTGCGGGCCGGCCGCGGCGTATATGCCGATGCCTGCGCGAGCTGCCACGGCAGCGGCCGGCTCAGTGCGTCGGCCGGCACCGCGCTGCACCTCGCCCTGGGCAGCGCGTTGTATTTCCCGACGCCGCGCAATCTCATACACATCATCGTCGACGGCATCGTCCCGCCCGACGGGGAGCCCGGGCCGTGGATGCCGGGATATGCCGGCGCTCTGACCGACGATCAGGTCGTCGGGCTGGTTCGATTCCTGAGATCTGAAGTCGCGAAGGCGCCGCCGTGGCGCGACGTGGAAGGCGAAGTACGGAAGGCGCGCCGTGAAAGTGAGCGGAAACTGGCGGTGGCCGAAGCAAAGTAAGACTGCAAACCCAATTCCGCCACAGCGGACACAGAGGCCACAGAGAGTGCATCACGTATGAAGTGTCGTCGGGTTCCTCTGTGTGCTCTGTGATCTCTGTGGCTGATATTACGGTTCTGAGGAGCGAGGCGAAGAGATGATTTCGATCAACGTCAACGGCCGCACGGTGCAGGTCGACGCCGAGCCCGATACGCCGCTCCTCTACGTGCTGCGCGACCACCTGGAGCTGAACGGCGCGAAGTTCGGCTGCGGGCTGGGACAATGCGGCTCGTGCACGGTGCTGCTCGAGAACCAGCCGGTCTTCTCCTGCCTCATTCCGATCTCGACCTTGGGAGCGCGGCGGGTGAGGACCCTGGAATCGCTCGGCACCGCGGACAAGCCGGGACCCGTTCAGCGCGCGTTCCTGGAGGAGCAGGCCGCCCAGTGCGGCTATTGCATACCCGGCATGATCATGCGCGCGCAGGCGCTGCTCGAGCGTAATCCCTCGCCAAGCCGGCGAGAGATCCTGCGCCACATGAGTCCGAACCTGTGCCGGTGCGGCACCCACATGCGCATCGTCGCCGCCGTGGAGAGAGCGGCGCGCCTGATTACGGCAAGGGCCAAGACCGAGGCCGAGACGTGAACGGGGCCGCACCCGCCGGTGTCACCAGGCGCGACTTTCTCGCCGCGGGCGGCGCCCTCGTCGTGAGCTTTTCCCTGTGCTCCCGCGCGCTCACGGCTGCAGCGCAGACCAGGCCCGAAGCTGCGCCGGCGCTGCCCGGCAGCCTCAAGACCGCCCCCATGCTCGACTCGTGGATACGCATAGCCGGGGATGGCAGCATCACCGTGTTCACGGGGAAAGCCGAGCTCGGCCAGGGCATCAAGACCGCGCTCATGCAGGTGGCAGCGGAGGAGCTGGTGGTCGATCCGCGCGCGCTCACGCTCGTTACGGCCGATACCGGAGCCACGCCCGATGAGCGGTACACCGCCGGCAGCCAATCGATGCAGGACAGCGCAACGGCGATACGCCACGCCGCGGCCCAGGTGCGCGCGCTGCTCGTGGGGCTGGCGGCCGGAAAGCTCGGCGTTGCCGCGGAAAGCCTGACCGTCGGAAGCGGCGCAGTGCGCGCGCCGGACGGTCGCCGCGCCACGTATGGCGAGCTGGTGGCGCAGACGAATCTTCACGTTACGGCGCAGTCCGAATCCCCGCTGCGCGATCCGGCCACCTACGCCGTCATCGGAAAGTCACTGCAGCGGGTCGACATCCCGCCCAAGCTGGTTGGCGTTTCCATCTACGTGCACGACCTCCGCCTGCCGGGCATGGTGCACGCGCGCGTGGTACGGCCGCCGAGCTACGGCGCGCGGTTGAACAGCGTCAACACGACCAGCGTACAGAAGATGCGGGGGGTGCTCAAGATCGTCCAGGACGGGCGCTATCTCGCGGTGATTGCCCAGCACGAGTACCAGGCGGTAACCGCGGCGCGCGCGCTTGCCCGGTTGGCGGTCTGGGACGAGGCGCCTGCCCTGCCGTCTCCGGATGATTCCTACAACTGGTTCCAGCGTCTGCCGTCGCAGGATATCGTCATCGCGGAGGGCCCGCCCACGTCCGCCGGGGCCGGCGCAGTCGAAGCGACCTATCGCCGTCCCTACCAGATCCACGGCTCGATCGGCCCGTCGTGCGCCGTAGGCCGCTACCAGGACAACGTGCTGACCATCTGGACGCATAGCCAGGGCGTTTATCCGCTGCGCGACGCGATCGCGGAGTTGACGAAGCTCCCGGCCGAGAGCGTGCGCTGCGTACATATGGAGGGTTCGGGCTGCTACGGTCACAACGGCGCCGACGACGCGGGCGCCGACGCGGCGCTCCTCGCGATGGCCCTCCCCGGGCGGCCGGTGCGCGTGCAGTGGATGCGCGAAGAGGAGCACGCGTGGGAGCCTTACGGCTCGATGATGGTGTCCACGGTGCGGGCGCGGCTCGGCGGCAACGGCCAGATCAGCGATTGGCAGTACGACGTGTGGAGCAACTCGCACAACGAGCGTCCCGGGCCGGCCGGGCGGCTTGCTCCCGCCTGGCACCTGGCGGCCCCGTTCGCGAAGCCCGCGCCCAAGCCGGCGCCACAGCCGACGGGCGGCGGCGACCGCAACGCGATACCGCTCTACCGTTTTGGCAACACGCGCGTGGTGAATCACTTCATCGCGACCATGCCGCTCCGGGTATCCGCGCTCCGTGCGCTCGGCGCGTATCACAATGTCTTCGCGATCGAGAGCTTCATGGACGAGGTGGCCGGCATGGCCAAGGCGGATCCCGTCGAGTTCCGCCTGCGCCACCTGGAGGACCCGCGGGCGCGCGATGTGATCCGCGCGGCAGCCGAGCGTTTCGGCTGGGCCGGGTACCAGCGTACGGGCAGGCGCGGGCGCGGCTTCGCCTTCGCGAAGTACAAGAATCTCGCCGCGTGGTTTGCCATCGCCTGCGAGGTCGAAGTCGATCGCGAAAGCGGCCGCCCGCGTCTCGTGCGCGCGGTGGCGGCCATAGACAGCGGCGAGGCCGTCAACCCGGACGGCATCCGCAACCAGACCGAAGGCGGGATATTGCAGGCGATGAGCTGGACGCTGTACGAGGCGGTCACTTTCAATCAGACCCGGATCACGAGCCTCGACTGGTCGACCTATCCCATCCTGCGCTTTCAGAGCCTGCCGGACAGCGTGGACGTGCACGTGATCAACCGGCCGGGCCAGCCCTATCTCGGCACCGGCGAAGCGGCGCAGGGGCCGACTGCTGCGGCGCTGGCCAACGCCATTGCCAACGCAACGGGCGCCCGGGTGCGCGATTTGCCGCTGACGCCGCGGCGCGTCAAGGGCTTGATGCGGATTTAGGTCCGACGGCGCGATCGGTGATTCACGGCTGGTGAGTGGTGTCCACCACGCGAACCTGGCGCGTGACTTCGCCGCGCATGCTCCACATGTTCCGCATGACGGGTGACGGCATCGAAGGCGAGCCTGCGTATGTGCGGGATGCGCTCGCGGATCGCGGCAATATCAAACCGAAGCAAGTGGCAGAGACGGGGCTCGACTGAGCGCCCCCTCAGACCCGCGCCCGCGCCCGGACCTGCCTACCGTTGCGCCCGCCGTTCAAGCGCCGCCCGGCGCGCTGCGCTCCCGCCGCCGCCTGCTGGGTGGTGTGGCGCAGCTGTTCCAGTCCTTCCTCGGTACGCCGGCCGACTTCCTCGACGCCGTTGCGGACTTCGTCGGTCACCTGCGCCGTCTGCTGCTGGATTAGTTGACCGACCTGCTGCTGCATTTCCGATACGGTCTCGTTCGCCTGGCGCATGATTTTCAGCGTTTCTTCGGCGCCGACCGAAAGGAGCTGGGTAAGCTGCTCTCCCTGACGGGTCACCGTCGGCGTCCAGTCCGGAGCGCCGAACATCGCCGCGCTCCTGCCCTGGGTCTGCAGCAGTACGCGCGCCGCCGTCGTCTGAATATCCACTATCCTGATCGCACCCTGAAAGAAGATCTCCGCCAGATTCGTGACGTGCTGCTGTGCCTTGTCCATAAATTCTCCTGTGATGGTTTAATGCGATGCAAAACTTTCACCGAGGGTCGCCATCGAAGCGACCGTAAGGTTCGGCAGGACAAGAGGAACAAGGTTCCCGGATGGATGGTGCTGCGCAACGATCCGCACGCAGCAGCGGCGCGGCCTCACTCGTAGTAGGGTTTTGCGGCGGAAGCACTACGCAAAGTAAACAGGACTCACGATTCGTACTGACGATTCACCATGACTTCGGTCGCGCAACTATTTTTGCAGACACTGTTTGTTTGAGCTTCGTAAGCTTCACCCTTCATCCTTCCGCCGTCATCCTTCCGGTCTGTGCGGCGTGTATACGACGCACAGACTCAATGGTGTCCGCCTCCTCGGCACGCTTGTCAGGTCGGTAAGTCTTCACACGCGCGAAGCGCAGCGCGAGGCCGCCGGGATACTGGCTGCTCTCCTGCACTTCGTTGAACGCCACCTCCACCACGATTTCGGGTCTCACGTAGACCGTGTAGCTGTCGCGGCTCACCTCGCGCTCGAGGAATGCCTGGGTCTGCCAGTGCAGCATCTCGTCGGTGAGCCCCTTGAACGTCTTGCCGAGCATGACGAACCCGCCGCCCGCCGGATCGCGCGCGCCGAGATGCAGGTTGGAAAGCCAGCCCCTGCGCCGCCCGCTGCCCCACTCCGCCGCGAGCACGACGAGATCGAGCGTATTGGCGCGCTTCACTTTGAGCCAGCCCGTGCCGCGGCGGCCGGCCTCGTACGGGCTGTCGAGCGCTTTCGCCATGACGCCCTCGTGGCCGTGACGCAGCGCTTCCTCGAGGAATCGCGCCGCTTCGGCGCGATCGCCGGTGACGATGCGGGGGACGATCAGTCCGGCCGGCAGCGCTTCCTGCAGTGCGCGAAACCGCTCTTCGGCCGGGCGGTCGACGAGCGGTTCATCATCACGCAGCAGGCAATCGAAGAAGAACACCGATAGCGGCAGCTCCCGCCGCATCGCCTCGACCTCGAGCTTGAGGCCGAACCGCCGCATCGTGACCTGGAACGAATGCGGCGCGCCGTCGGCCCTGAGCGCGATGGCCTCGCCGTCGAGGATCAGTGAAGCGGCGGGCAGGGCGCGCACGGCTTCCACGACCTCCGGCACCCTGCCCCCGACCTCGTTCAGGTTGCGCGTGTAGCAGCGCACCTCGTCGCCTGCCTTGTGCACCTGCACGCGCGCGCCGTCGAGCTTCCACTCGAACGCCGCCGTGCCGAGCATGGCAAGCGCCTCGTCGGTGTCCTTCGCGGACTGCGACAACATCGGCAGCACGGGCTGCATGAGGCGCATCGAGAAACGCGCAAGACCTGCCGCGCCTTCGGTGAGCGCGGCACGCGCCACTTCGCCCAGGCCGCCCGCGGACATCGCGGCCCTGCGCACTTCCGCCACGGGAAGCTCCGCGGCGGCCGCGATGGCCTCGACCATGAGTCCCTGCAGCGCGCCCTGCCGCAACTCGCCGACGATCAGGCGTCCGACAAAGTCCCGTTCCGCCTCCGTGGCCCGGCTGAACAGAGCCGCCAGCCGCTGCATCCGGAGAGCCGCAGAGCCCTTGCCGCTGGCGGCGGCGAGCCCGGCAAAAGCTGCATCCGCTTCTTCCACCGTGAGGGATGGGCAGGACGGCGGCGCGCTCCAGTTTCCGGCCCGCAGCGCGGCATAAGCGACACCCAGCTTCCCCTGGCGCGTTTCCCCGCTCAGGAACGCAATCGCGATCGGGATCTCATCCGGTGCAAGCCCGCGCAGGCAGGCGGCCAGCTCGGCGATCTTCGCGCGGCGGCTGGCGGTCTCCGAGACACGTCCGGATGCTGCGGCAAGTTGAGCGAGAAGTGTCATTTGTCGGAAATTTTTACAGTTCTCCAGGCATACGGCATGGCGGGTTTTATCAAAGCTCTGATTTTCAAACGGATTGTATTTTCAGCACACTTCTTGCTCCTGTCCTGATCGCTGCCACTCCGGTCGGGGTGAGCGCATGCCTACGGCGGCTCGGAGAGTCGGCGTCATGGCCGGCCTCCTGAGCCAACATCGCACAGGGAGGTGCCATGTACGCACATTCTCGCCGCTTCATCGGTTTCCGCCTTCCAATCCTTCGCATGCGCGCGCGCCGCACATCCAGTGCCGCACTGTATTGCGCCGCTTTGCTGGCGCTACCGGCGGCGCAGGTCGCCATCGCGGGGCCCGAGTTCGAGTGCCCCGGTACTCGTTACATCTACACGAGCGACGTGCACGTACCGGATCCAGGTAACACCACGACGTCCTGCCGTACGGCCTATGACGGCGGCACGGTAGCGAACAGCGGCATGTTCAATACGTCCACACCATTCTCCCTGGGTTCATCGATCTGGACAGCGATAACCAGCGCTTTCGGCCAGCTGCTGCAGATCATCAATAACACAGGGACCACCTGGAACCTTGGACCGCTCCCCGGAAAAACCCAGTCCATCGGCTCCACGCCCGCGCTTCGGACTACGTACGCCTACGATTCGATGGACCGCGTGCAATCCACCGTCGCGCCGGTTTCACCGACGACGGTCACGACGACCTATACCTATGATGCGACCTACACGAACCAGGTAAATGTGACCGATCGCAACGGCACCGCCACGACCTATACGTACAACAGCCTGGGAACGAACGCAGGCCGGCCCAGTTCGGTAGTGGAATCCCCGAGCGGGAACCAGGTGACTTATACCTACCAGGCGCTGGGAACAGGCCGGCCCGACACGGTCACGGAGTCGCCGGGCGGCCGGACGCTGACCTACACCTACGACGACGTCGGGCCCGAACTGAACGTCACCCGCGCGGACTCCATTGGGACGACAACCACCTATACTTATGACGCGATGAGCCGCGTCACCCAGATGACGGATGCGCTCGGCAATGCCACGACCTACGAGTACGACGGGACCGGCAACCTCATAAAGGTTACGGAGACGACGCCGCCGCCGCCCGACCCCGATCGCATCTTCCAGTACCAGTACGACGTGCAGGGCCGCGTTACCGAGCTCAGGGATTCATTCATGGATCCGGGAAATCCCGCCGACGACCGCTATACCTGCTACCAGTACGATTCCGCCGGCCGCCTCACGGAATATACCGCCCAGGACACGCAGTCGACATGCAGCGGCGGCGTCGGGTTGACGACCAGGTTTACTTACGACGCGCGCGGGCAGCTGGCCAGCATCACGGATCCGCAGGGAGCCCAGGCGCAGCTTACCTACGTCCCCGCGCCCGGCAGCATCCTCCTGCTCGGTCTCGGGCTGGGCGCGCTCGCCCTGCGCCGCCGCCGGGCATGATTCCGCGGGGGTAACCCCGACCCGGAGTACCTGTCGGCCCGCCTCGCGCCTTCCCCCTGCCGCGCCCGGGTTGTCCGCATTATGAACTTCGGAGTATAAAGGGCATGCGGGCGAGCCCGGTTGCCCGGGAGCTTCTCGCCCCGGCCTGCAGAAAGGAGATACGAAAGCGGAACGTCACAAATCCCGCGCATCGCTCTGAACGGCGCGGCGACCCGGCAGAAAAAAAACCAGCTCGGCACGTAGTCAACGTACCCATAACCAAAGGAGGAGTTGATGAATCACGTGACATTGGCGGTTGGAAGTCTGCTTCTGGCAGTTGCGATATCCGGCGCGCGGACGGTGGATGCGGCGTACCCGGACCGGCCGATACGCCTCATCATTCCGTTCGTGCCCGGCGGCCCCAGCGACATCCTGTCGCGCCTCCTGGGCGCGAAGCTCGCCGAGCAGTTCGGACAGCAGGTCGTCCCCGACAATCGCGGCAGCGCCGGCGGCGTGCTCGGCTTCGAGATCGGCGCGAAATCCATCCCGGACGGCTACACGATGACGATGGCGGCGTATAGCGGGCTTACCATCAACCCATACGTGTACAAGAAGCTGCCCTACGATCCCCACAGGGATTTCCAGCCGATAACCCAGTTGACCAGCGGCGGGAACGTTCTCGTCGTGAATCCGTCGGTCGCGGCAAGCACGGTGAAGGAGTTCATCGCGCTGGCGAAGACCTCGCCGGGCAAAATCAACTACGCTTCGACCGGCACGGGAAACCTGCTCGGGACCGAGCAGCTCAAGCTGATGGCCGGCATCGATATCACCAACATTCCCTACAAGGGCACCGGACAGGCCATCCTCGCCCTGCTGTCGAACGAGGTGCAGGTATTCATCATGAACCCGCTCGTCGCCGTGCCCAACGTCAAGTCGGGCAAGCTGCGCGGCCTGGGGGTGACGTCCCTGACGCGCAACCCCGTCCTGCCCGATATGCCGACGGTCTCAGAATCCGGGGTACCCGGGTTCGAGAACGTAACCTGGCACAGCTTCGTGTTCCCGGCCGGGACTCCCAAGCCGATCGTGACGCGAATGCACAAGGAGCTCGTCACGGCCTTGAACCGGCCGGACGTGAAGGACATCATCATCGGCCAGGGCCTCACGCCCGTCGGCGGCACGACCGAGGAGCTGGTCGCGCTGATCAAGAAGGAATCCGCGAAGTATAAGAAGCTCGTGAAGGACATCAACTTCCAGCCGATCTGAGCTTCACCCTTAATGGGTCCCCTCTCCCCGAGTTGGGGAGAGGGATAGGGTGAGGGGCATAGCTCGCGAAGCATTCGCTCACCCAAGAATATCGTCGATCTCGTTCCCCTCACCCCAACCCTCTCCCCGTTTACACGGGG
>Ga0075418_10000218_pt1 | contig 56750 bp, 81 predicted proteins | sample SoiMetdeltSBSDD2_FD_81776 | JGI IMG/M metagenome (GOLD analysis project Ga0075418, IMG submission 81776) | Bulk soil microbial communities from a Populus tree surrounding site in Tennessee, USA - Soil MetaG P. deltoides SBSDD2 | ecosystem: Environmental > Terrestrial > Soil > Tree plantation...
AGCATCGCGCTCGAGAGCGTCGACCCGTACTGGACACTGGGCGGCTCCTGACCCGTGGCGGTGTCGATCGTCTACCAAGAGAACCTCTCGGGCAGCGTCGGCAATCTGACGTGGGGCACTCCGCGACCGCAGGGAACGTGCTCTCCGTGTTCTACGCGCACCGCGACAGCGGGACGCCGAACGAGATCGCCGGTTGGACGCTCGACCCGAACTACTACCAGTCCGGCGGCTTCGGCGATGACAACCTCGTCCACTACTACAAGGTCGCCGACGGTGGCGAGACGACGATTGCTGTCGCGAATGCGGGCACGATCGCGATCTACCGCGAACTGGCGAACGCGACGATCGTCGGCTACGCGTCCGCGATGGGCACCGACACCCCCGGAACGCTCATCGGCCCGCCGGTCGATCTCGAGGCGGACGAGGGAATCCTGCTCTCCGCGACGCAACTGACCGTCGATGACGAGGCAGTGCCCTGCTATGTGGAGGTGCTACCGGACGTCGTAGACCTAGGCGGCTGCACGATCTACCACCCGCACTTCGGGAGCACGCACCGGCTCCTGACGGGCGCGGGGACCTACCAGTCCGAGGTCGATTACTCCGGCTGGGGCGGCTTCCCGACCGCGCACATCTTCTCCGTGATCTTCCCGGCCGTGGACGCACCGCCGCCTCCGCCCCCACCGATCTGCCGGCCGATGCAGGCCGATGTCTACCAGCCCGGCGTGCCATCGGGGGATCCGACCGCCCTGACCTTCCTCGCGACGCTCTGCGGGGCGTTCAAACAGTGGCTCATCGACGAGGAGCTCGGACCCGGATCGGGTGGCTTCACGATCAACCGGTACGACCCCGACGCGACGGCGGCGGTCCTCGGCGCCGGCGGGGACGACGCGCGCCTCGTCAAGATCCGAATCGCCGACGTCGCCGATGCGCCGATCTTCGCGTGGTGGCTCGAGCGCGGGGCGTTCACCCTGCTCGATTCGAACGAGGAGGGCGCCGAGAACCTTGTATTCGCTGGTCGTGGCGCGCTGGCATATCTCGCTCGAGGCGTCATGGCGCCTCGCTCGTACCTGACCGATCCGTATGACGGTATCGACCCGCGCGACGGCGTGTGGCGCTTCGAGCGGCCCGATCTGCCGGCATCGCTCGCGTTCCTCGCGTCGGCTCGCAACGCGACCGGATCACTCGTCGACACGTGGCAACTGCCGGCGGTCAATCCGAGTGGTGACGACGTTCTCCTCGTGGCATTCGTTCAGCTGCGCGCGAACGAGGACGTCACCCCCCCCGCAGGATGGACCGAGCGCGTCAGTCAGGACACGTCGCTCGGCGGGGCTGAGCTCCGCTACCTGCTCGCGGACAAGATCGAGGCGACCGGCCCGGGCCCGTACGCCGACACGTTCGAGTCTGACGATCCGGCCCGATGGACGGCGGCGCAGCTGGCGTTCCGCTCGACCGGTGCGGCGACTTCGAACACCGGATCGGAGCACCAGGCGGAGAGCTCGACCGAGGCGACGATCACCGCGACCTACTCGGGCGCCACGACCGCAGGCAACATCCTCCTCGCCTACGTGACATTGACGACGGTGTCGGCAGCGGGGACGCCCGGCGGGACGACATTCGAATGGCCGCCCGGCTGGACGCAGCTGCTCACGATCCCCAACGGGAACACCTACACAGGGGTCGCCGCTGTCGGGTTCAAGCCGGCCGACGGAACCGAGACCGGCGTGACGGTGATTGTGCGCGACGACACGGAGATCACGAGCACGAGCCTGCTCATCGCCGAGTACCCGATCCTCTATTCGCCGCTCAAGGCCGGCGAGATCCTGTGGCTCGTCTGTCGCGAGCTCATGGAGGTCGGGCGGCCTGACTCTCCGGTCCCGATCCTGACGCTCGACTTCACGTACGAGCTCGACTCGAACGGCGACCCGTGGGACGAGACCGCTGCGACGGGCGCCTTTACCGCGAACGTCGGCGAGAACGTCCTCGCTGTCGTCCAGCGGTTGATCGATACCGGCGAGATCGTGGTCGTCATGGGCCCCGACCTCGTGCTGCACGCGTACAACCGTTCGACCTACGGGCGTGACCTGACCGGCGCGGCGTTCGGTGCCGGCATCGTCCGACTCGTCGAGGGGCTCGGTCTCTCGGAGCGCCTGACGCGCGAGCGCCAGGAGCCCCGGGGCGCGACGCACGTATTCGCTCTCGGCGACGAGGACACCTTCGCTCATCGCGCCCTGCCGGACGCTGACGATCGCGTCACGCGCGAGGTCGCGGTGCGGGTCCCGCATACCGTCGATGCCGCTGCACTGGCGGGCGTGGGCGACGCCGAGCTCGCCAACCGCCAAGAGCACTTCGAGCGCCTCTCGGTCACCGTCACAACCCCGAAGCTCGAGGAGACCTACGCGGCCGCCGCTCTCGAGGGTCGCTACTTCCCGGGTCCCGAAGATACGAACGGGCACTTCTGGCCTGGTGACGTCATCACGGTCGACAGCGGCAGCGGCCCGTTCGACCTCGACGAGGAGGACCTCCGCATCGCAGCCGTCGCGATCAAAGAGGGCGACGAGCTCGCGACGAGCGACTCCCGTGACCTCGAGGTCGTCGCGCGCCTGCTCTCGAATAAGGACACGCAGGACGCGGATATCGGCGGTTCAGGCGTCTCGAGCCCGTCCTCGGGTTCGGTCGTGGCTGGCGGTGACCACGGGGCGCACACCGGGCTCACCGATGACGATCACCCGCAGTACCTCCTGCGCTCCGAGTTCCCCGACATCGGCGACCACGGCGCGCTGACTGGCCTTGGAGATGACGATCACCCGCAGTACCTCCTCGAGTCCATCGTCGACGCCAAGGGCGACATCATCACGGCGACCGCGGACAACACGCCCGCCCGGCTGCCGGTTGGCGGCGACGAGGCGGACTTGATCGCGCTCGCAGCTGAGACGACCGGGCAGAAGTGGCGCAAGAACACGGTCACCACGACCGACCCGACGACGGGCGACGACTCCGGCGACGGCTACCGCATCGGCTCGCGGTGGCTGAACACCACGGACGACACGGAGTTCGTCTGCCTGGACGCCACCGTCGCCGCTGCGGTGTGGGTCGAGACGACTGGCGGGGGAGGGGCCTCGGCGCTTGACGACCTGACCGACGTCATCCTCACCAGTCCGGCCACGGGCGAGGCGCTCGTGTTCGACGGAAGCGACTGGGTGAACGACACGATCGCCGCTGGCGCGTCGGTCACCGTCGAGGAGGAGGACGGCTCCCCGTCGGACGTGTTCGACACAATCCGGTTCCCGTCCGGCACGCTCATCGACAACGGCGACGGCTCGGTGTCGGTGCGGCAGGTGCCGACCGGGTTCATCGGAGCCCAGGTCCACCACAACACGACGACGAGCTCGAGCCCGCTGCCGTTCAACACGAAGGATTACGACACCGACGGCTTCTGGGCGACCGGCGCGAACACGAAGTTCACCGTCCCGGCAGGCATGGCGGGCAAGTACCGGATCACGTTCTGGGGCCTCGCAACCGGCAGCGAGGCCCGCGTCCGCAAGAACGGCGCGACGCCCTACATCGGCCCGAACACACCGAACGGCGCGCAGATCTGGAACGTCAGTTTCGACGCGGACCTGCTCGCCGGCGACTACATCGAAGTCGTGGTTACCGGTAGCACGTGGGGCCACGCGTCGGCGTCTGAGGCGCAGATCACGTTGCAGATCGCCAAGCTCGACTCCGGCAAGGTCGGCTCTGGCGTCGGGGCGAAGGCATACAACAGCACGACTCAGGCGATCAACAGCACCACGGCTGCCCTGACCTTCGACTCTGACGAGTTCGACACCGACGGGTTCCACGACACGGGCGCGAACACGTCGCGCATGACGATCCCGCCGGGCATGGCCGGGCTCTACCTCGTCACTGCGGCTGCGTTCGCCAGCAACAGCGCGATGTCCGACGCATGGCTCCGCCTGAACGGCACGACCCGGATCCGGTCGAACGTGCCGTACGCATCGGGCGGTGGTGGTGGCAGCCCGTTCGGCACCGCGATCCTCTCGCTCGTAGCTGGCGACTACGTCGAGATGATGATCACGACCGTCGGCTCCGAGAACTTCGGCAGCGCGACCACCGGCGAGGAGCAGGCGGTTTTCACGATCATGCGGCTCGACTCGCCAGCAGGCGGGGTGCTCAAGTCCGACAAGGCGAGCCGGACGTCCGGCGACCTGACCACGACGAGCACGACGCTGGTCGATGCGACCGGGATGTCGATCACGCTCATCACCGGCGCCCGGCGCTGCCTCGTGGTCGTGAACGCGACGGGCGCCAACTCGTCTGCCGAGCGCGTGATCCTCGACCTCGAGATCGACGGCGTTGCCCAGGGCCAGACGTACGGGCTCGCGCAGATCAGCCTCGCGGCGACCGAGACGGGCAACCTCTCATTCGCGTTCCTGACCGATGTGCTCGCGGCCGGATCGCACACGATCAAGCTCCGCTGGCGAGTCACGGGTGGCACCGGGACCCTGAACGCGAATACCTCGACGGGCCCGCTGGTCATGGAAGTCCAGGAGATGCCGGACTCCGGACTCTCTGCGGCCGGGTCGCTGCTCGCGGCGGATCGCAAGACGCTCACGACCGGCGACAAGACGACTAGCTCCGGGACCTTCGGGGACATCGACTCGGGTCTGAACATCACCCTGACGACAGGCGCCCGCCGCGTCCTCCTGATCTTCGAGGCGACGGTCAGCAACAGCGGCTCGGACTCCACGAACCTCGACATCGACATCGACGGCACCCGGCAGGGCCTCGACCGGGGCCTCGTGTTCGTCGGTGGCGCGTCGCACCACCACAACGGAACGATGGTCTACCTGACCGACGTTCTGACGCCGGGCCCGCACACGTTCAAGCCTCAGTTCGCGACGCTCGGCGGGACCTCGACGGTCCGCGGCGGGACGTCCACCTTCTCGCCCGCGAAGTTCTCTGCTCAGGAGATGCCGGACACCGGGCTACCAGCGCCCGACGTCACGCGCGTCGTCCGAGGCGCGGTCAACGCGGACGGGACGACGCGGCGAGGGAGCGGGTTCAGCGCCGTCAACACCGGCACGGGCGCCTATCTCGTGACGTTCGATGTTCCCTTCACGCAGGCGCCGATCATCGTCGCAGGTTCGGACGAGGGGGCGCTCTACGGTGCAGATGTCGGCACCGTCACCGCGTCCACGTTCGTCGTGCGGACAGGCACGCCCGGCGTATCGTTCTCAGATCGGGCGTTCGACTTCATTGCCGTTGCCGTCACCGCCTCATTGCCGATCGCCAGCACGCCACCGATCGCGATCCTCCAAGATCAGAAGTCACAGAACACCAGCGGCGGCACGTTCACGTCCGGCGCGTGGCGGACCCGCGACCTGAACACCGAGGTCAGTGACGGGGCCGGGATCGTCGCCCTGTCCTCGAACCAGTTCACCCCGATCGCCGGCACGTATCGCATCCACGTGCGGTGCCCGGCCTACGGCGTAGAGCGCAACCAGTCGCGCTTGCAGAACGTCACGGCGGCGACCACGACGATCACGGGCTCGAGCACCTACGGCTCGCCCGGCGGCAGCGCGGCGGATGAAGTGGACTCGATCATCGAGGGCATCTTCACCGCGAACGGCACCGACGCGTTCGAGGTCCAGCATCGGTGCCAAACGACGAACGCACTCGGTTTCGGCGTGGAGGCGAACTTCGGGACGGAGGTCTACACGACTGTCGTCCTCGAGCGGATCGCGTGACCCTCGAGGAGTGGCTCGGTGCCGCCGTCCAGGGCGGGCTCGGGCTACTCGGGCTCTACCTGTTCGTCCGGAACATCATCCAATCCAAGCCGGCTGTCGACGAGCGGATCGCTGAGCTCAAGACAGCGCACGCCGAGGCGATCGCGCAGCGCGACGCCCGGTTCGCCGAGATGCGGGCCGATCGAAACGAATGGCGCCGGCTCGCGCTCGGCACTGAGAGGCGCCTCGACGTGGCGGCGCCGATCATTGCGACGGCTGCGCGAGTAGCGGTACCATCGCCGACGCCCGACGAGGGACGCGGTTGAGGTTTCTACGCCGAATGCTCGCTCCGCAGCGGCGGCCAGAGGTCGCCAGGACCCCCGCGCCGCCAGCCGGCCTGACCGCTGCGGACAAGGACGAGCTCGCGCGGGTGCGGCCCCGGATCGAGCGCAAGTGGGAAGCATTCGACGAGTTCGTGGCGGACCATCGGGCCACTGACCGAAGGCTCGGGCTCGACCCGCGATGAGCCGCGGCCGTCGGTTCGCGGTTCAGCTGATCCTCCTACCGCTTCTCTGGCTCCTCGCCAGCGTGAACTTCTCGTGGTTCCAGGTTGTCGTCGGGGCATCGCTGATCGTGTCGCTGCCGGCCGCGCTCGGGATCGCCGGGGCGCTCGTGTACCTGACCCGGCTCGCGGATCGCACGCCGGATCCGCTGACTGGCGAATCGGGCGCTCCGGAGTCGATGGTGCGCGAGGCCGACCAGGCGGTCACCGTGGCGTTGATCCTGTCGGGCTGCATCCTCGCGGGCGCACTCGCGATCGGTCGAGCCATCCCGGCGATCAAGGCGCTCCTCGAGCTCGCACCCGAGTTCGCACGCGCGTCCATCATCGGGCTCGGGTGGGCGCTGTTCCTCGTCCTGTTCCTCGTCTGGCCGTGGTTTCGCGACCTCAAGGACAAGTGGCTCCCGATGATCGCGAGCCGCATCACGGGGCGCGACTAGGCGCGTACACTCTCGCGCAGGGAGGATCGATTGACTGACGCGATCCCGATCAAGCAACTCGACGGGTCCACCTACCAGGGCGTGAACTGCGGTTGCGCGGTCGGCGCGATGCAGGTCGAGCAGGCCACCGACAATCGAGCCCGCCCGACGCCGGCGCAGTTCCGCTCGCACGTCAAGAACGCGAACGGCACGCAAGACCGCGACGCGATCGGCTCGAGTCAGATCCGCGACGTCCTCGTCGGGACCTACGGGCTCAAGGCCGAGCTCCGGTTCGGGATCCCGTTCGCCGATCTCGACGATCTCGGTGACCGAGGGTTCAGCCTCGCGATCGACTACTCGCCGCTCGTCGGCACGAAGCACGACTGCTTCCGCGGGAAGTTCGGCGGCGACCACTTCCTGTTCGTGCCGCGGCGCAACCCGGACGGCACGTGGAAGGTCGCCGACCCTGGTGCCGACGGTCGCTACGCGGGCTGCCCGACGGGCTACCAGTCGATGTCGAACGCGCTGGTGCAGAAGGCCGCGGGGATGCACGCGGTTACGATCAACGGCAAGGTCACCACCGTCGCCGCGCGGTACGGGCCCGGCCATGCCGTCGTCGTCATCGGGCAGGTGCCGGTGCCGACCATCCCGAAACCGGAGGAGAGCGCCGTGAGGATCACCGCCACCGTTTACCAGCATTGGACTGCCGTCGGGTCGAACGGCGTACTCCGCGCGACGCCGTCCCGCACGGCGCCCATCACGGAGCGCCTGCCAGCCGGCACGGTCGTGACGTCTCGAGCGGAGGCAGACGATCCCGCCGGGAACAGTTGGCGCCTGATCGACTGGCCGGCCGGTTCGCGAACCCCTCGTTGGCTCCTACACTACGGCCCGGGCATCCCCCGCGGTCACGACTTCCTCGCCGGGGAGATCGTCCCGGATCCAGTGCCCTGAGGAGGGACCGCGATGACACAGGAGCGCGAGCCGGATGCGCCGGTCGAGGAGCCCGAGACACCCGCAGAACCCGAGCCGACGACCGAGGACGAGGAGCTCGACGATCGCCGCGAGGGCGACGTCTCCGAGGGGATCTAGATGATCGACTACATCAAGACGATCGGCTCGACGCTGACCGCATGGCTCCTGATCGGCGGGTGCTTCTGGTTCTTGAACAAGCTCGTCGATAGCCTCTCCGACCTGAACAAGGCCGAGCTCCCGGAGGGTCAACTCGGGATCATGGTCGGTGGGCTGGTCTCGATCCTGACGATGGCGGCGACGTCGATCTTCCAGGAGGCGGTCACTCGGAGCGCGGCCCAACGGCAGCAGGCGGCATTCGCTACGGGGCTCGCGACACCGACACCGAACGGCACGACGGTCACCGCATCCTCGACTCCCGGCGGGGCGGCGACCGTGACGTCCTCGCCGAGCCCGACCTCGACGAGCTCGTTGTGCCCGATCTGCGGCACACGGGTCCCCGGCATTGGGACGGTCGAGCACAACCCCGACGGGACGCATACCCTGATAGACGACGCAGGGGGCTAGGGCTCCAAACCGGGGAGGACGCAGTTATGAAACGAAGCGTGGGCATCGCCGGATCACTCGTGCTTGCGGGGGCTCTCGTCGGCGCAGTCGTCGGCGGAGTGTTCGGGAGAGGCGGCGCCTCGATCGTCGCCGGATCCGGGCCGTACTCGTTCGGGGCGAGCTACTCGACCGAGGCGGTCATCGCATCCTGGTCGCCCCGGAACGGCGGTCGGGCCGATGGCGGCTACTGGGCTCGGATCGACTGCTACGCGAACGCCTCGACCCTCGTCGGGGAGCCGCCCGTCGCGGCGCCTGTCGGAGCGGTCGTGTACGCGCAGTACGCCGACCTCACACCGCCGATCGTTCAGTCGGGCTTCACGTTCGGACCGACACCGTCCTGGTCGGGTGGCGGCGCCGACTGTTCGGTTCGTCTGTACGAGCTCAATAACGGCGCGTTCGGGAGAGAGCTCGCGACCTCGGCGACGTTCGCCGCGACGCCCTGACCGGCTCCGGCTAAGGGGCTATACAGGCCCCGCGCGACGCGCTACGATGGACCCCGAGGGACTCCCTCTCGGGGTCCTGCCGCAGGTAACGGAGGTTCGACATGGTCTCTTGTGAGGCAGTCCGCGGTTGCGATCGCAACGCGACTCGCTCCGTCACGATCCTCGCCCCGACGGGCGAGACGATCACCGATGACACCGGCACGATGCCGGTCCTCCGCGCCGTCATCTCGGCGCGGTTGTGCGATCTCTGCGCGCCGATGCTCGCGGGGCTCAAGCTCCCGCGCGGCCACGTGGACGTCGACGAGCTCCTCCCCGAGGAGCCCGACGCGATCGACGCGGCGAAGGCCCTCGAGGCGGCAGGGTTCGAGGTCCTCTCTCGCGACGGGGACGGCTTCACGGCCCTGATCGGGGGCCGGCGATGATCTCCCGCATCCCGTCCGCGCCGACCGAGCAGGTCGACGTGTGGCGCCAGATCGCCGGCGAGGTCCTCGCGCTGCTCATGGGCGTTTCGCCCCGGCTCCGGATGGCAGAGCCGCATCTCGCGAACGCGATCGAGCTCCTCCGCCAGGCGACCGCGACGTACGACCGCGAGGGCCATCTCCCGACCGAGGCCGACGCGCGCGCGTTGCGCGCGGCGCTCATCCGCGCGGCCGGTTCACCCGGCGGGGAGGCACGGATCCGGATCGCCCTGTACCGAAGCGACCACCGCATCGACGCGGTCGCCGCAAGTCGAAACCTCTGGCCGGCCGAGGAATGCTCGCTCGATCGCATTCGGGTCAATCGGCTTCGTGACGGCAGCTACCGGCACGATCCGGCCGAGGTCCGCGAGCTCGCCGAGGCGGCGCTCCGGTGAGGCGGATGCACGCACGGCCGATGTCCAGCGTGGAACGGGCCCGACGTCGGGGTGAGGCGATCAGGGACACGATCGGCGCCGGCGTGTTCGTCGCGTCGCTGCTCGTGACCCTGTTCCTCCTCGCCGTGGCGTCGCCGCCCCCGACGTAAGGGGGTTCCCTCGCCCTCGCTCCGGATGGTACGATCCGGTCACTTCGTACCTGCGGAGTTAGCGGACGGCGCTCGGTCGCGAGACCTTGAGCGCCGTTCGTGATTCTTAGGGGGTGGACGCCGCGCGACACGAGGCGTATATTCGCCGTCAGTCGAGCGATCGCTCGGCACCGCAGGTAACGGAGGATCCGCGATGACTCGCCATTCCGATCGCACGATCAAGGTCGACCTCACCCTGACCGAACCCGAGGGCGACTACTCCTCGAGGACGCTCGTCTCCTCGGAGCTCTCGATCACTCTCCCCGTCCCGAACCCCGAGGGACTCGGGCCGCTCGTGACCGGCGCCGTCCAAGCGTTGATCGACGTCGCGACGGACAAGGGGCTTCTCGGTCCGCTGGTCCGCGAGCTTCGCGTTGCCGGTATCGACGCGGAGCTTGATCCGGACGCCAAGGCCGACCCCGGGTGGCCGCCGCAGGACTCCTGAACCCGCAACCGGACCGTCCGGTCCGGAGAGCCCCGCCGCCCGTCTCCGGGCCCGTCCCGGCCCCACGGAGACACCCCAGGCGCGCGGGGCTCCCCCGACCGGACGTTCCGGCCCTCGGAGGATCGACCATGACACTGCTCGCCCTCGTCTCGGTCCGCCTGACGCGGCTCCCTCGAGGCCGCTGCGCCGCGTGCTCCCGTCGTCGGGTCCTGTTCACGCAGCGCGTCGAGATCGCCGGCGGGACCGGCTACTCGGACTCCTCGCATCTCTGCGCCGAGTGCGCCGGGTTCGCGAAGGGCAACGAGCCGCGCTCCGTCGATGACGCGATCGCCGAGCCGATCCTCCGTGAGGACGTCGAGGATCACCACAGCGGCGTCGTCCCCGAAGGGCGGATCGTGGTGTGAACGTCCTCGAGCGGCTCCGGGCGCTGCGCGAGACCATCCCCGCCGACCAGGTCGTCGCGCTGGCGACCATCGGCGAGGCGCTCTCCATCGTCGAGGACTACCAGCACTCCGGCACGTTCCACGGCAGCGCGTCGCCCTCGTGGCGACGGATGAAGGGCGCACTTCGCGAGCTCGCTCGCCGCGGATGCTCGCGTCTCGTTGATCCCTCGACCTGCCGAAAGCCGGACGGCTACGCGCGTGACGAGTGGTGCGAGGGCTGCATCGCGGCCGATGGGCTCGGGCTCCCCGTCGAATGGTACGTCCTCAAGTGAGCGGGCCGTTCACCCGCCGGCCGTGCGCTACGTGCGGCGCGCAGCTGCAGGAGGTCCGCCGCAGAGGACGCGTGTTGTGGCGCTGCCCCTGGGCGCGCGGCCCGGAGGCTCGGTTCCCCGATATCGAGTACGGCGATCAGATCCCGTGCTCGTGGCCGCGCGGCCGCACCGATGGCAACGGCCGGCCAGCGAAGCTCACGACCATCCCGACGAGGGTGTGGCTCTAGTGGGACGGCAACGTCACCGCGACGGAACATTCGCCGTCCAGCCGGACGCCCATCTCGGCCCCCGGCGCGCCGTGTCGCAGCCCGACATCGTCGCGATCCGGAGGCTCCGGACTGCCGGCTGGCGTCCGGAGGCCCTCGCTCGCGTCTACGGGGTGAGTGAGCGCACGATCTATCGCTACACGCGCCCGACGCTCGAGGTCGACCTGCGAGTCGGAGCGTGGATCGGGACGTTCAGCATTCGAGCCGGCCGGCCCCCGAAGCAGGTCGGTCAGTGGAGACCGGCATGAACCTGACGCACGCTGTCCTCGCCGACGTCCTCGTCGAGCGCGAACGCCAAGAGTCAATCGGTCTCCGGAAGCGGGCGATCGGGATCGACTGGCGCTCCTGCGCCGATCCGGCGATGGCCGGCGGCGATGGGACGCGCTACATGGTCCTGGGCGAGGAGGTCGGGGAGGTCGCGAATGCCGTCCTCGAGGCGGGCTACACCGCGTCCGCGATTGCCGGGCCCGCGACGACAACCGCGTATCAGGTCGTCGAGTCGGGGGCGACTGGCGATGAGCACCTTCGCGACGAGCTCGTCCAGGTCGCCGCCGTCGCGGTCGCGTGGGTCGAGGCGATCGACGCGAGAAGCGGTAGGGTTCCGGCGTGATCTGCCCGACGTGCGGCAAGCCGCAACTCAGCGAGCGCCCGCACCTGCACGCCGTCGTCCCGGCGACGGATCCGCTCGACGTCCAGCCGATCGACGATGACTACGTCGTCCGCCGGGTCGTCGCGGTCCAATGCCTCTTGCAGATCGTCATCGTGGCCGCGATCTTCATTGCCGGCTACCTCGCCGCTCAGTCATGACGCCGCTCGCCCGATGGGGCACGATCGGGTCGATGGCGCTCCTGCTCGTCATCATTGCTCTCGCGGTCGCGACGTCGCGGCCCGCAGCGGAGGCGGAGGTCCTCGGGCACACTCCGGCCGCGCCGACGGGGATCGTCGGCCCTCCGCTGCGGACCATGACGCCGACGCCCACGCCGGACCCGGGACAGACGTCTCAGCCGCTCGAGCTCGTGACACGCTCGGGCATCCTCGCCTTTGCCGATGAGAGCTTCGGTCCGGACTACCTAGCCATTCCGCCGGGGCCTGGGCACCGCGTCGAAGTCTGCGGACCCGGAGGCTGCGAGATCCTCGTCTCCACCGATGCCGGCCCGAACCGAGCCATGCTCGAGAAGGGCCGGATCGCCGACCTCGCGCTCGGTCGGTTCGCCCGCGTCTGCGGGTTCAGCGGCGTCGACGAGGCGCGCCGGCGCGGCTTGTGTCAGGCGACTTGGACGATCCTGCCGTGATGCCGCGATGGCTGCACGATCCAACACCGGCGCGCTGGTACGTCGCGTTGCGCCGGCGCCTCGTGCTCGTCGGACTCACGATGGAGGGGCTCACGCTGCTCACGCTGCTCGGCGTGATCCGGTGACAGACAACCTGACACGAGGCATCGCTACGTTCTAGCGTGTAGCAACTCCGCAGGTACAGGAGATCGAATGGGTAAGCGCACCACCTACCTCGGTTCGTCGGACTCGCCTCCGATCATCGGCGTTCGGAGCTACGGCCGGACCGAGCTCGACGTGTGGAACGAGAAGCTCGGGCTCGTCCCCGACACGAACGAACCCTCGCCGATGATGGCGTGGGGCGAGCGCCTCGAGCCGCTCATCCTCACGGCCTACACCGAGCGCACCGGCCGGGCGGTGTCACGCCGGCGGCGGCGACGCCTCCATCCGGAGTACCCGTTCATCGGTGCGACCCTCGACGCGGACGCCGGAGACCGGATCGTCGAGGTCAAGTTCGCGCCCTACGGGTCGGGCTACGGCGAGCCGCTCGACGGTCCGGAGGGCCTCCCGCCGTACGTCCGCGTCCAGGTGCAGCACCAGCTGGTCGTGACCGGCTACCCGATCGCCGACGTCCCGGTGCTCGTCCGCGGCTATGACCTCCGGATCTTCGAGGTCCCGGCCGATCCCGCGTTCGGAGCCGAGCTCGTCGAGGAGCTCCGCGAATGGTGGGAGACCTACGTCGTCGGGAAGGTCCCGCCCCCGATGCCCGAGGATCCCGAGGACGCCGATCGGTGGCTGCGGACTCGCTACGCGTCCGACGATGGCGGGCGGGTCGAGGCGCCGGCGGATGATCTATTGCGAGACCTCGTCTACGCCCGGCTCGCACTCCGCGAGGCCGAGGCGCGCGACGCTGCGGCACGGGTTCCGCTCATGACCGCGATGGGGCCGGCAGCGGAGCTCTGGCGCGGCGAGGTCCGCCTCGCGACGTACCGTTCCGGGCAGCGCCGGAAGGTCGCCTGGGAGAACGTCGCCGGCTCGTATCGGGCCGCGATCACCGCGGCGCTCGAGAAGGGCAAGCACGGCCGCAACGCTGCAATGACCGCGATCGCGGAGCTCGAGAAGATCGACCTCGACGCCCTGCGTTCGATCTACACGACGACCGAGCCGGTGCGGACATTCCGGCCGAACCTCAAGGCAATCGCAGCCGCTACGATGGACGGAACCGCTCGGGCCCGCCTCGAGCTCGTCGCCGACGATCCGCAGGTACAGGAGGACTGATCATGACAACGCAGACGCGCGAACGCGCGCCCTCCGAGCAGGAGCGCGCCCTCGTGGTTCAGCAGGAGCGGCTGAGCACGATCACGCACGCGCTCGAGGCCGAGGCCGACGCGATCGGCCGGATCCTGCCGGCGACGATCGATCCGGAGCGGTTCCAAGAGCTCGTGGTCCGCGAGATCGCGAACGAACCGAAACTCCTCGCCTGCCACCCGACGACGCTCATCGGCGCCGTGATGGATATGGCGCGGGTCGGGCTCGAGCCGGTTCTCGACGAGGCGTACCTCGTGCCGTTCTACTCGAGCACCCGGAACCGCTACGAGGCAACGATGATCCTCGGGTTCCAGGGGCTCAAGACGCTCGCATTCAACTCGGGACTCGTGGTCGCGGTCGATGCCGACGTCGTCTACGAGGGCGACGAGTGGTCATTCTCGAAGGGCTGGCCGAGTCGGCACCTGCACCACGTCAAGACGCTCGACCCGGCGAAGCGCGGCGCTCGGCTCGCCGCCTGGGCGGAGGTCTACATTCGCGACGCGCAGGTCCCGATCTTCGACGTCCTGCCGCTCGATCGGATCGAGCAGGCCCGCAGAGTCTCCCGCGCCGGCAGCGACAAGAGCACCGGAGAACCGATCGGGATCTGGCGCGACTGGTACGACCGGATGGCGGTCAAGACGGCGCTGCGGGCCGTGCTGCAACTGGCGCCCCGGGCGATCCGTACCGCGGTGGCAACTGCCCTCGAGCTCGAGGAGCGGGCCGACTCGCTCCTCCGTGACGCCACGGCGGACGAGACCCGCGAGGCGACCGGACGAAAGGCGCGGAGCGCGCGCCGGCAGCGCCTCGTCGATCGCGCGATGGGCGAGACGATCGAGGGTGAGGCGGTCGAGGTCGACGCGACGCCCACAGATGCCCCAGGACAGCCCGAAACCACCGATCCGCACTCCGCGTCCTCTCCGACGCAGGAAACGGCAGGGCGCCCTGACGACGGGCCGGAGGCGACGGAATCCGCAACTGGCACTTGTGGTGCCGGCAACCCCTACGGGGGGGCCGCTTGCGGGCTCGCGGCCGGGCATCTCGAGGCGCCTCGGGCGTCGCGGATGCATCGGGAGCTCGACGCGACCGGCAAGGTCGTCGCGTCGTGGCCGGCAGAATGAGCGGGCTGACGCCCTCGGGCTACCTGTCGATCGCCGTCGTGATCGTCGTCGTCATCCTCGCCGCACTGACGAGGCTCGTCGGCCTGTTCAGCGACAAATGGGCGAACCGGCTCGGCTGTCTCGTGATTCTCGCCATGCTCCAAGGCTCGATCATGGTCCTCATGTTGTGGGCGAAGGAATGATCCCCGATCGGCGCTGGTACGCCCAGCGCAACCACAAGACGTTCGGGCATCACTGGCCGATCGGGCAATGTGGACCGTGCCTCGACTTCGGGGACCGCCTCGTCGAAACGCTCGCCGCTGATCCCGAGTTCCGCGCCGCCCTGGACTTCGTTGCGGCGGCGGATGCGGCTCTCGAAGGCGCTCAGGGCATGGGTTCTGTCGGGCCTCAACGCCGAGGACTGGCCGCGCGTTCAGGAGTTCGGCATCGCCTACGAGAAGGCTCGCGCCGCACTTCGAGAGGAGCCAGCACCGGAGCCGTGCCTGAACTGCAACGGGACCGGGTTCTACATGCTCGACGGAGCGCGGCGTCCGTGCCTTTGGGATCACCCCGAGGAGCCAGCCCTCCCGCCAGCCGGCGTTCGAGTGTGGGCGTGGCACGTCATGGACGGGACCGAGGCGTCGCTGCCATCCGGCTGGACCCGAGAGGAGCCAGCCCTCGACGTAGCGAGACTCACCGACGCCCTCAGAGCGATCCACGGCGAGATCGTGCCGCTCCCGAACCGTGCGCCCGTATCTGAAGTACGCGGCCATCATCGCGCGGTGGTACGCCAACGCCGAGAGCGAGTGAGCAGTCGGATGACGGCGAAGCAGAGGCGCCGTGCCGTCCGTGACGCTCGCGGGCCGGTCGTCGCCGAGTGCCTCTCGTGCAAGTGGACGGCGACCGCCCGGACGTGGCGACCCGCGAAACGGGCACTCGCCGAGCACACGTCGAAGGCGCATCGTGGCTGACGGTTGGCACCGCGGACGCATGGTCGCGTTCGATCTCGAGACGACGTCGCCGCAGCCTGAGGACGCGCGGATCGTGGCGGCCGCAGTTCTCGGTGTCGGCGGAGGCCAGGCGAACGAGTCGCGTGGATGGATCGTCGATCCGGGCGTCGAGATCCCCGACGAGGCCGCTGCGATCCACGGGATCACGACCGAACGAGCTCGGGCGGAGGGCCGGCCGGCGGAGTACGCGATCGCCGAGATCCTCGCCGAGCTCAATCTCTCAGTGGGCCCGCTCGTCGCGTTCAACGCTTCGTACGACCTCACCGTCCTCGATCGCGAGGCACGTCGCTACGGCTACGTCCCGTTCGTTCCGAGGCACGTGATCGATCCGTTCGTCATCGACAAGGCGCTCGACCCCTACCGGAAGGGCAGTCGCAAGCTCGTCAACGTCTGCCGCCACTACGGCGTCGAGCTCGAGGATGCCCACGCTGCGGATGCGGACGCGCTCGCGGCCGCGCGCCTCGCGTACCGGCTCGGCTCAGGAATGGCGGGATCGATGACGCTCGACGCCCTCCACCAGGCGCAGATCCGCTGGCGTCGGGAGGACGTCGCCTCGCTCGAGGCGTATGACCGCCGGAAGGGCATCGCGCCCCGGGACTACCGCCCGGAGTGGCCGCTCGTGCCGTTCCGTGGCTAGCGTCGCGGGCCGGCGGGCGACGATGGGCGAGCTCCGCGCCTACGTCATCGCCCGCGATCGGTTCTGTCTCGGTCAACTGTTCGACCCGACGCACGTCTGCCGCGACAAGTGGGGCGACCCTCACCGTCCTGACGATCGGGAGGAGCTCACGCTCGAGCACGTCCCGTCTGTTCACGGATCCGAGGACGTTCGAAGGGACGACGAGGCGCACTGCGTCGCGCTCTGCAGCAGCCTCAATGTCGGAGGCACGCCGGCGACGGTGCGGGCGTTCGCCCGTGCTCGGCTCCGAGAGAAGTACCCGGAATGTTCCGGGAGGAGGATCGGTCATGGATGACATCGCGGCGAAGATCGCTGCGCTGCACGATGAGCTCCGCAGCCTCGGGCGCGAAGCGGACTCGGTCTACCGGAGCCGGTCCGGTGCCGAGGCCGGGGCGGCTCTGATCGCGAGGGCGCTCCGGATCTCGGCGTCGGTGAACCTCGCCGCGCTCGAGGAGCGGTATGCAGCTGAGGGTCGGTTCCATGCCGAGCGCGAGCTCGACCGCGACGCCATTCGGACGTCAATCGGTGATGCCGGACTCGACGAGATCGCGAAGCTCGGCGGCGCAGTGAACGGGCTCTACCGAATCGCCCGACGGCTCCCGGGATGGGCCGAGGCGGAGCGCGCAGACTCCGAGCAGGCGGACGTCGCCGAGGGGTAGTATCCGAGGTCCGCGCCGGCCAGCGTGGACAGGGGCGGCGATCCGGCCCGAGGAATCGAAGCCTCGGTGTCCGGATCGGCCGCACTCCCGCCTTACTGGGCGACTTCGATGGGAGGTACGCAGGGCTCATGACTCGACCCCGGGGTTTCTCGTCGGGTGACTTCGATCCCGCGTACGCGCTCGACGAGAAGTTCCGGACGATGGCCGCAGCTGTCGACCGGCGGACCTACCTCGCCGCCGAGGGCCTGTGGTGGGAGCTCATCTCCGCGGCATGGCGAGACGCTCAGCGCGGCGCAATCGAGAAGGTCATCCCCGACTCTCCGCCCGACCTCGTCGCCGTCCTCCGAAGCGCCCGGCTCATCGACCACCAGGGGCGGCTCCCGCGCCGCGGATTCGACCGCTGGATCGGCGCCGCACTCGCCCGTCGCCAGTCCGAAACGGACCGAAAGGCGCGACAGCGGGCCGAGCAGATTCGTGAGATTCCTGATTCGCGTGGCAACGAACGGCAACCGCCCGTTCACTTGTCCCGTGGGACACCGCCGGAGTCCCTACAGGACAGGTATAGAGGGGAATCAGATCACGTTGTACGGAGCAATGGACGAGAGAAGCACGACGTCGCGCGCGAGGGCAACGGCATCGACGTCGAGGCATGGGGAACGCTCGCCCTCGAGGTCGAGCGCCTGACCGGGAAACCCGCCGCGATCCGGGATCCGTATGGCGGTCTCGGCGTCATGGCACGGGACCTGGTCGCCGACTTCGGTCTCGACCGGACGCTCGCAGCCTTTCAGCGAGTCGCAGCCCGGGCCGACCACCCGGACGCGTCGGTCATCGTCCTCGGCGCGAATCGGCTCCTGCGTCCGCTCAAGTCGCAGCGGGATCTCGACCGAGCCGAGGAGGCCGAGCAGTCGCAGAAGCGCGCGGCGGCTGCGCGAGCACGGACCGCCGAGCTCGTCAGGGAGCGCGACGCGTGGATCGCGGACTCGACTTCCCCCCCGCGACAGGCGTACGATGGCCCGCGTCGGATCGGAGAGATCACGACACCGCAGGTACGAGGACCCCGAACGTGACGATTGGGTCACCGACTCCGCCGATGATCACCGACGCCGCAGCTGCGGTCGCCGCCGGGAAGTGCTACCTCTCCCGGAACCGGGCGCCAGGCATCGCGGTCGACGGGTTCCATCCCCGGGCGTGCGAGTGGTGCGCCTACCCGCTCCGCGAGCTCGCCGCGTGGCTCGCCGCGTTCAATGAGTGGGCCGGCTGGATCTCCGGCGAGGGCCGCTACACTGAGCCCGAGGTCCGGCGGTTCGCAAATCTGCCGAAGCGAGAGCAGCAGGTCCGGGCGTTCCGAGCCGCCTATGGCGCCGAAGTCAACCCGTCGGAGATGCGGCCATGACGCCGCACCGAGCGCGGCTCCTCGGGACGACGGAGCCCCTCGTCGTCCTCGACGTCATCGCAGTCGCGCCGGTCGCCGGCATCATGCTCCTCACGGTCGACACGAACGGGACCTATCTCCTCCGCGAGCTCGCGGACGTCGTGTGCGCCGAGCCCGCGTTCCTCGGCCAGGTCGATCCGCCCCACGAGCACGAGCTCGGGCCGTCCGTCCCGATCATCGAAGGGTCGCGGGTCAAGGGCACCCGGCGTACCTGCGCCTGCGGCTACTTCGAGGACAGCGCGCCGCGGAGGTCCGAGCGATGATGCCGGCCCCGTCCATCCTCGCGATCGATCCGGGATCCCGCGAGTCCGCGTGGTTGATCCTCGCCGAGGAGACGCCGACCGCGTTCGGGATCGATGCGAACGAGGTTCTGATCGAGCAGTTCCGGACTCGCCTCCTCTCCGCCGACGATGCGGTCATCGAATGGATGGCGCCTCGCGGGATGCCGACGAGCGCCGAGGAGTTCGAGACGCTCTACTGGGTCGGCCGGTTCGTCGAGGCGCTCTACCCGCAGGAGGTCGCCCGACTCGAGCGCGGGAAGATCAAGCTCCACCTGTGCGGGTCGCGGGCCGCGAAGGACGCGAACGTCCGAGCCACGCTCATCGATCGATTCGGGGGTATCGGCGGCAAGGCCGAGGCGGTCGGGACGGTCAAGCGGCCGGGCCCGCTGCACGGCGTCGCGAATGACGTGTGGGCCGCGCTCGCGGTCGCGGTCACCTGGTACGACCTCCGATGATGGAGTCCCTCTGGCGCCCGAGCCTGCAGTCCCGGTACGAGGCGTGGCGCCGCACGCCTGACGGGCAGAAGATCGTCGCCGCGGTGACCGAGGCGGCGCTCGCGTTGCGCCGGCGAGGGTTCACGCACTACGGCATCGCTGCACTGTTCGAGGCGGCGCGCTATACCTACGCACTCGCAGTCGGCCCCGACGCGGATGGCTGGCGGCTCAATAACTCGTGGCGCTCCCGGCTCGCCCGGGACCTCATGCGCGAGGCCCCCGAGCTCGACGGCATGTTCGAGACGCGGCGGCTCTGGACGTGAGCGGCGGCTAACCGCCAGAGGAGGATCGAATGGCAACCCGCGCCCAGGATCAACTGGCGCTCGACGAGACCGTCGTCGATGACGCTGATCTCGAGGGCATCCTCGAGCGTCGGCTCCGAGCCCACGATGACGCGTCCGAGGCGCGGCTCGTGTTCACCCGCGCCGACGAGGCGGCGAGGGCCGAGATCGCCCGGCACGGCGACGCTCTCGACTCCGGACCGATCCGCGTCGGCCGCTTCCGGATCGAACGCAAGACGACAGCGCCGCGCTCGGTGTCATTCGAGACCGAGGCGAAGGATCGGATCTCGATCGGGCTCATCGACGACGCGCCGGCGCCACGCAAGCCGACGGCGGACCAGCTGCCGCTCGACGCCGACCTGCGGCCGACTGGCGAGGTCAACACCGACGAGCTCCGCGGCATCGCCGAGCGATCGGTCACGGACGAGCCGACGCCGATCCGCAAGCGCAAGCCCGACTGACGATGACCCGCAACCTGAGGATCGCGGAGGGCCTGTCCCTGCCGGCCGACATCGTCACGCAGGCGATCGCGATCCTCGCCCGCAAGGGCGCCGGCAAGACATACACCGGCTCGGTCATCGCCGAGGAGGTCATCCGGGCATCGATCCCGATCGTCATCCTCGACCCGACCGGAGCATGGTGGGGCCTGCGCTCGTCCGTGAACGGCAGCCAGGCCGGCCTGCCGGTGGTCATCTTCGGGGGCGATCACGGCGACGTGCCACTCGAGGAGTCCGCCGGCCGCGTCATCGCCGACGTCGTCGTTGAGCATCCCGGCGCGTACATCGTGGACCTGTCCGGATTCCCGTCACGCCGGGCAGAGCAGCGGTTCGCCGCCGAGTTCCTCGAGCGGCTCTACCGGGCGAAGGGCCGCGAGACCGGCCCGCTCCTGCTCATCGTGGACGAGGCTGACACGTTCGCTCCGCAGCGCCCAGGCCCGGAGCAGACGCGGACGCTCGGCGCCCTCGAGGCGATCGTGCGTCGTGGGCGGATCAAGGGTCTCGGCGACCTCCTGATCACGCAGCGCGCCGCGGTGCTCAATAAGAACGTGCTCACACAGACGGAGGTCCTCGTCGTCATGCAGACGACCGGCCCACAGGACCGCGCCGCGATCGACGCGTGGATCGAGGGCAACGGCACGCCAGCTGAGCGCGCGGAGGTCCTCGGCTCGCTGGCGTCGATGGAGCAGGGCGAGGCGTGGGTATGGTCACCCTCGTTCCTGCGACTGCTCCGCCGCGTCCGGATCCGAGCTCGGACGACGTACGACTCGAGCCGGACTCCGACCGCCGGCGAGGCGTCTATCGCTCCCCGGGCATTCGCGAAGGTGGACCTAGTCAAGCTCGGCGCCCGGATCGAGCGGTCGATCGAGCAGGCGAAGGCGAACGATCCCGCGACCCTCCGAGCCCGGATCGCCGAGCTCGAGCGAGCAGCGAAAGCGCCGACGCCGGTCGAGGTTCGCCTCGAAGTTCCTGTCGTATCGGCGGAGGCGGTGCGATACCTCGAGGCGCTCGCATCCAACCTCGCCACCCTGCGCCCGACCATCGACGCGGCGATCGAGGCGATCGAGCGCGATGCAGCTGCCGCGCTCCTCTACGCCGCATCCGTCCGGTCCGAAGGGTTCAGCGCCCCGATCGGCGAACCGATACCGTCGGTGGCAAGTCGGCTCATAGAGACGCCACGTGCGCCGCGCCCGGCCGTTCAGCAGTCAGACGGGGCGCTCTCGGGCTACGCGGCTCGGCTCCTCTCGACGCTCGCCCGTCATCATCCGCTCAACCTGACCCGGACTGAGCTCGGGCTCCTGTCGGGATCATCCCGGCGCTCGTCATCGTTCGATGGCGCGATCGCAGAGCTCCGGCGGAAGGGCCTGATCGAGCTCGCCGACGGGCGTTACGCCGTAACGAGTGAGGGCTGGCCGATCGTCGGTGGCGTCCCGGCCACCCCGCAGACGACGGAGGAGCGGATCGCAACGTGGCGCTCGGCGCTGCCGAAGGCTGAGTCGGTGATCTTTGACGTCCTCGTCGGGGCGTACCCGCGCTCTCTGACGCGGACCGAGATCGCCGAGGCGAGCTCGTACTCGCCGACGTCATCGACGTTCGATGGCGCCATCTCGACGCTGCGACGTGCCGGGCTAGCCGACGGCACTCCGGCCGAGGGCCTCCGGGCTGCGGAGATCCTGTTCGCGTGAGCACGGGGGTTCGGGTCCCGCACCACGAAGCCGAGCGGCTCGCTGAGGGCATCGTCGAGACCCTCCGCCCAGGCTGCGAGCGCGTCGAGGTCGCAGGATCGATCCGGCGCGGAACGCCCACCGTCGGCGATATCGAGATCGTCGCCATCCCGAAGATCACCACGGGCCCTGATCCTTCGGTCCTGTTCGGCGATCCGATCGAGACGAACCTCCTTGACGCCATCCTCGAGGGCGAGCTCCGAGACGGCTACCTCGTGCCGTCGGAGCATCCCCGCGACGGCGAGCGGTACAAGGCGTTCACACACGCGACGACCGGACTCGGGCTGGATCTGTTCCTCGTGCGGCCGCCGGCGCAGTGGGGCGTCATCTTCACGATCCGGACCGGGCCGGCGAAGTTCTCGCAGTGGCTCGTGACCGAGGCGCGTCGGCGCGGATTCCACGTCATCGACGGTGCGCTGCATCGCGGCTCGCTCGGCTGCTCGCGGTTCTCGACGTGTGACGTCCTCGAGACGCCCGAGGAGTCGGACCTGTTCGAGGCGCTCGGGATGGCGTACCTCGTGCCAGCTGCTCGCCGATGAACGAGTCGCGCGTCCCGCCGTTCACAGCGCCGGCGCCGCCATGCTCGCGCTGCGGCGGGATCTACGAGCTCTCGGTTCGGCTGGCGGACGGGACCGTGCTCCGCGGTCACGTGCCGGGCGGGCCGACCTGCGTGCCGCGGGCGCCGGTGTGGGACAAGCGCGCTCGTCGAGCGATGCTGGCCGGCCGGTGACGCCGGTCTATCGGGACGAGTTCCTCGAGGTCTACGGCGGCGACGCTCGGGCTGTCCTCGCCGAGCTCGCGCCCGACTCGATCGACTGCGTCGTGACGAGTCCGCCCTACTGGGGGCTCCGCGACTACGGGCTCCCGCCGGCGGCGTGGGGCGGCGATCCCGACCACGCCCACGCGTGGGGCCCGCGAGCGCATCGCGGCGGTCCGGCCGGCCGGCAGGGCGCGAGTGGAGATCGTGCGACACGCGGCAACGTCGAGGAGCTCGCGATGCGCGGTGCCGATGCAGGCGCCTGGTGCGAGTGCGGCGCCTGGTGCGGGCAACTGGGACTCGAGCCTCACCCCGATCAATACGTCGCCCATCTCGTCGAGGTCCTGCGAGCCGTGCGCCGCGTGCTCCGTCCGATGGGTACGTTGTGGCTCAATCTCGGCGACTCGTACGCAACGGGGGCGGGCGCCGTCGGCGCCCGCCCGGGTGGAGGCGCGCAGGGCGATCGATGGGCCGGCACGCCGGAGCTCCGACACCGCGACGCGCGCCGACGAGACCACGGGCGCCCGGCGACGAACGGCCGCGGCGAGGGCCAGCCGACGCCGGCGGGGATCGGACCGATGACGCAACCGAATCGGATGCCGATCGCCGGACTCAAGCCGAAGGACCTCGTCGGCGCTCCGTGGGCCGTGGCGTTCGCCGCCCGCGCGGACGGCTGGTATCTCCGGTCCGACATCGTTTGGGCGAAACCGAACCCGATGCCCGAGTCGGTCGGCGATCGCCCGACGCGCTCTCACGAGTACGTGTTCCTGCTCACGAAGTCACGGCGCTATTACTACGATGCCGAGGCGATCCGAGAGGCGCGTCCGGAGTCCGAGCTTGAGCGCCAAGCACGCGGCTACCGCAACATCGACTCGGTCAAGAACGATCCCGCGGCGCGTCCGCCGGGCTCGGCGCCGCACTCAGGGATCCATCGTGCGGTTCGTGGCGAACGCGCGGCGAAGGTTCCGCAAGGATGGGATGACCGTCCGGGATCTCATGGCACGATCCACCGCGAGGGCCGGGCGACGGAGACTCGCTACTCGGACGGGCAATGGCCGCGCGGGTGGGCGTCCGGAGCGGAGCGCGGACACGATCCGCAGGTCGGGCGCTATGCGCCGCCCGACGGGGCCGGGGCCGAGATCGTCGCAGGGCGCAACCGTCGGAGCGTGTGGACCGTCGCGACCGAGCCGTATCCCGGGGCGCACTTCGCCACGTTCCCCCGGAAGCTGATCGAGCCAATGATCCTCGCCGGCGCCCCGAAGGGCGGCATCGTGCTCGATCCGTTCGCCGGATCCGGGACGGTCGGGCTCGTCGCTCAGTCGCTCGGTCGTCGGGCGATCCTCGTGGATCTCAACCCGAGCTATGTCCGGCAGGCCCTCCGCCGCGCCGCGCGCACCTTCGGAGTCGGAGGGCGGGATCTCGAGGCGCAGTCTGACGAGGCAGGCTGGCCGGCCGGTAGCCTGTGGCATCCGGACGGGGCTACCATCGCTGCGGAGGGTCCCGAGTGAACGAGATCGACCGAGCAGTCTCCGCGTTCATGGGCGCCTGGGAGCGCCGCGACTGGCCGAAGATGCTCGCCTCGCTGCAGGTCCGCCGGCGCACTCGCACCACGGCGAAGCGGCTGCACGCAATGTTCGGCGATCTCGACGTGCGACGCTGGACGATCCTCGGGGAGCCACGGGTCCGCTCGGTCGCCCGAGTGATCAAGCTCGAGGAGCGGTTCGGTATCACTCCGGAGGCGCGCGACGTCTCGGTCAACGTCTTGTATCGCTACGGGCGCTCGCTCCTGTCGCAGCGCCTCGAGCTCGTCGTCGTCCGCGAGAACGCCGAGGGCGAACCGCCGCTCCCGAACGAGCGGGGCACGTGGGGCGTGAACGAGCTCTCCGCGCTCCGCGGGCGTCATGCGTCCGGGGGTCAGGTGGTACGGCCGGACGAAGCGGCGGAGGCGCTCGCGTGAGCCTCGATCCGGTCATCGCCCACGTCGCGAACGCGAGCCTGCAGCGGCTCGCGAAGTGGCGCGCCGTGTTCGCCGGCTGGCAACTCGGCACCCGAGCTCGTGGCGATGGAGAGTCGGAGGCGGTGCGCGACCATCGCGAGGTCACGATCCTCCTGCGCGCCGAGGTCAACGCGCTCATCCGGATCCTCGTCGAGGCGAAGGTCGTCGACCAGGACACGCTGACCCGGATCATGGGCGAGGAGGCTGAGTACCTCAGCAAGGCGTACGAGCGCCAGTTCCCGGGTGCCAAAGCGTTCGACGGCGGGATGGACTTCACGCTGCCCGAATGGGCCGACACGATGCGCCGCCTCGGGTTCCCGCCGTGAGCACGTCGTGACTGACGAGGGTCAGGGCGAAGGTCGTCAGACGTGCGGCGCCCGGAAGCGCAACGGCACCGGGACCTGCGGACGACCTGCCGGATGGGGCACCGATCACGTCGGCGTGGGCTCTTGCAAGTTGCACGGTGGCTCGACGCGGAACGGTCGGAAGCACGGCCGCTCGCTCGCTGCGGCGAAGGCCCTGACCACGCTCGCGATCCCGGTTGTGGGTGATCCGATCAAGGTCCTCGAGGCCGCGATCGAGAGCGCGTACGGGTTCCTGCTCGGAGCTCGGAGGCTGCTCGCGGACACGCTCGACGAGGACCAGGCGGACGGGCTCCCGTTCACCGCGGAGGAGGCTGCCGAGCTCTACGGTCAGGCGATCGACCGCGCCGCCCGGACCGCGAAGTTCGGCGTGGATGCGAAGCTCGACGAGGCGCGCCTCACCATCGCTCGCGAGCTCGCGGAGCGGGTGATCATCGTCGTCCGCGTCGGGCTCGACGTGTTCGAGCGCACCGGCAACCGCGAGGAGGCTGAGCGTGCCATCGTGGCCGAGCTCCGCTCAGCTGCGCCGGTCGGCGACGGGCTGAACTGAGCACCCTCGCAGAACGGCCGGTTGTCGGCCGGCTCGTCGTGCCGTACATGGTCGATGCGACCCGCGTCCCGATCGACTTCAAGGCGCTCGACTCCGCCCACGTCGACGAGTGCGCGACGCGGACGCGCTGCGGGATCTGCGGTGCTCGGATCCGGCGTGGACCGATCGCGTTCATCGGGCCGGCGGATGGTCGGACGTGCTTCGCCGATCCGTGGATGCATCCCGAGTGCGCGACGCTGGCGCTCGAGCAGTGTCCGTTCCTCGCGGGCCGGCGCAACTGGCGCGAGGAGGAGGCGCGGACCGACGCGCTGCTCGCACCGTACGATCGGATGGTCCGCATCCTCGCCGACAACTGGCGTTCGCACCGAGACGGGTTCGGGCGCTGGCACTTCGAGGCCATCGGCCAGATGCGATGAGCGCCGACCCGCTCGCCCTCGCCGCCGATCTCCTCGAGTCCGGGATCATCACCCGGCCGCGGGACTGGCATCCGCGCCATCACCAGGTGCCGCCTCCGGGCGACTGGGACACGTGGGCGCTCATCGGGGGCCGGGGCTGCGGCAAGACGGACGGCGGAGCGGCCTACGTCAAAGCGCACGTCGCGGGACCGGCGTGCCTCGCCGGCGCTCAGCCTCACCGGATCTCGATCATCGCCCCGACCCTCGGCGACGCGGTTGACGCGTGCGTCACGGGACCGTCGGGGATCAAGGCCCACGATCCCTCCGCGCGGATGGTCCAGGCGATCGGCGGGACGTACGTCCGGTGGCCGAACGGCTCGGAGGCCAAACTGTTCGGGGCGTTCACGCCCGAGGACGTCGAGCGATTCCGAGCAGGCGGTAACCGCTGCCTCGCATGGCTCGAGGAGTTCGCCGCGTGGCGGCTCATCGCCGAGGTCCTCGAGCAGATTGACTACGGTCTCCGACTGGGCCCGAAGCCGCGCAAGATCGTGACCTCGACCCCGAAGCCAAAGAAGGCGCTGCGGGCCCTGCTCGCCGACGAGGGGACGGTCCGGACCTTCACGGAGGACGGCCGGATCCCGACGATGGATGACAACCCGGACCTGCCGCTCGCGGTGCGCGAGACGCTCATCCGCAAGTACGGCGGCACCCGCCTCGGCCGGCAGGAGCTCAAGGGCGAGATGCTCGAGGACACGCCGGGCGCCTACTGGTCGTGGGAGTCGATCGAGCGCAACCGCATCCCCGAGGGCGCGCCGCTGCCTGACTTCGGGCGGGTCGTCATCGCCGTCGATCCGGCGACGACGTCGACCGACGAGTCCGACGAGACCGGCATCATCTCGACCGCACGGGCGATCATCGAAGCGCATCCGATCCTGCGGCCCGAGATCGCGAACATGGACGTCATCCACCCCGACCGACCGCACGCCCATTACTACGTCCTCGACGACGCCTCGCTGCGCGGCAGCCCGCACGCCTGGTCAACCGAGGCGGTCCGGTTGTACGACCGCCGCTCCGGCGACGTGATCATCGGCGAGCAGAACAATGGCGGCGATATGGTCGAGTCCACCGTCCGGACCGTCCGGGCGAACCTGCCGTATCGCAAGGTGGTCGCGAGTCGCGGGAAGGACGTTCGGGCGGAGCCGATCTCGGGCCTGTACGAGCAGGATCTCGTCCATCACGTCGGCATCCTGCCCGAGCTCGAGGATCAGATGACCTCGTTCACCGGTCCCGGCTCGATCGAGCATGACGACCGGCTCGACGCCGCGGTCTACGGACTGACCGAGCTCAGCGCCTCCGGGGTTGCGGTCATGGCCGGGACAGTCCAACATGGGCGCGCCACTTCCCGGACGAGGACGACGCGTGCCTACACGAACCCGCGGGGCGAGGAGCCGGTCCGACACTGACCCGACCGGCCACGAGGCACCGGCGACCTCGGCGCACTCGGTCAAGATGCTCTCGTACGTCCTCAAGGCCGAGGTCCCTGCCTCGCGCCAGATCCGGGACCCGTTCGAGGAGATCGCCGCCTACGCCGGCGGGCTGGCGATCGAGCCGCCTCTGGATCCGGAACGGCTGCTCATGCTCGCCGACGAGTCCGCTCCTCATGGTGCGTGTCTCGACGCGGTCGCCGATGACACCGTCGGCCGGGGCTGGACGCTCGAGCCCTCCCGTCAGACGCCGGGCACCGAGACGTCGGACGAGTCGGCCGCGACACCGTCAGGAACGGCAGACGAGAACATCGACGACACGAAACTCGCGGATGCGGTCGCGCAGCTGGACGAGGCGCTCGAGGCGATCACGCCCGACTACACGTTCGCCGAGCTCCTGTGGCAGGCCGAGTGGGAGCGCCGGGCGATCGGCTGGTCCGCTTGGGAGATGGTCAACGATCCCGGGGGCAAGCTCGGCGCGATCTACCCGGTCCCGGGGCAGACGCTCCGCTGCACGCCGGATCCGGACGTGTTCGTCCAGTGGCGCGGCGGCAAGGTCGTCTACTTCGCCCGGTTCGGCTCGGGCAAGCGGATCGACGCGCTCTCCGGCAAGGGCATCGATGGCAACGATGCCGGCCAGCGGCGCACCCGAAACGATCCGAAGGTCGAGAACCTCGCGACCGAGGTCCTCGTGTTCCGCGGCTACTCGTCGCGCTCGAAGTGGTATCCGATCCCGCGATGGGCGCCGGCCATCCCCGCGATCGCCGAGCTCACCGCGATCCGCGAATACAACGTCACCTGGTACGGCTCCGGCGGCGTCGTCGATCGGGTCATCCATGCTCGTGCCGGCGACGGGCCCGCAGCGCAGAAGCTCGCCGACGACATCCTCGCGCAGCTGAACGAGGCGTCCGCGAACGGCGACGGGCACGTGACCATCGTCACCGGTGGCGATGAGAAGTCCGCGGTCGAAGCCGTGTTCCTCGCCCCGACCGTCGGCCGGCGTGATGGGCAGTTCGGCAACCGTCGGTCGGACCTCCTCGAGGAGGTCCTCATGGCGCACAAGGTCCCCGGCTACCGAATCGCCCGTGCCATCGTCGGCTCGCTCGGCGGAGCTCCGACCCGAGAGATGCTCCACTCGTACCGGACGGGCACGGTGGAGACCGATCAGAACCTCCTCGAGCATCGACTCAACGCGACCCTGTTCGGGCCGAAGGCGATCAAGCTCTCGGGCTATCGGTGGGTGCTCGTGGATCTCGACTGGGACGAGACCGAGCTCGACCTCAAGATCGCCTCGACCGCAGTCGAGCAGGGCATCGCGCAGCCGGCCGAGGGCCGCACGATCCTCGGGCTGTCGCAGTCCGACGACCCGGCGCTCAAGGGGTTCTATTACAAGGGGCAGCCCCTCGGGCAGCCGCGGCCGGCCGCCCAGGCGACGCCCTTCGGAGCGGCGACCCGCGAGACCGCGCTGCTCAACGAGCTTCGGGTCGAGGTCCGCCGCCGGCTCGCCTCGCGGAGCAACGGGCACTCGACCGACCCTCTCCCCGTCGGCTAAGTGGTCCGCACGGCCGCGCGCCGGCGTCCGCGGCCGGTCGCATACGCAGAGCCCGATCCCCTCTACGGACTCCTCGACGAGGACCTCGAGCTCCTCGACGCCGCGATCGAGGCCATCCTCAAGGCGCGCGCCCCGAAGCCTCCGGCCGGGACCGCAGAGCGATGGGAGCGCCCGATTCGCCGCGAGCTCCGCCGGCTCTCGGAGGACGTCGGCGACGCGATCGACGCGCTCGAAGTTCGGCGGTCGTGGTGGGTTCGCAAGGCCGACCCGTCGGACTTCTCGGTCAAGCCGGCAGTGTGGTCGCGATTCGAGCGCGAGCTCGGCGACGTGCTCGAGGAGATGTACGGCGCCGTCGGCGAGGCAGGATTCGCCGCGGTCGCGGGCGAACTGGGCATCGCTCTCGACTACGGCATCCGTCAGGAGATCGCCGACCCTGTCCTCGACGAGGTCGGCCGGCGGGTGACGATGATCTCCGACGCCTCGCGGAACGAGCTCGCGGATGCGGTCGGGACGGCGACGTCGCGCGGCTACTCGGTCGAGCAACTCGTCCGCGGCGTCGCCGGCGATGGGTTCTCGGGTCTCCGGCCGATGGTCGATCGCTGGCAGGCCATCGCCCCGGTCTCGACGTCGATCGATCGGGCGACGCTCATCGCCCGGACCGAGACCGCGAACGCGTACAACCTCGCGACGATGGACGCGTACCGGGCCTCGAACCTGGTCGCCGAGGTCAACGTGTTCGATGGCGGCAACTGCGGCTGGACGACGCACACCGATCCCGACCTCGCGAACGGATCCCGCCGGACACTCGACGAGGCACGGGCGCACCCGACAGCGCATCCCTCGTGCCAGAGGGCATTCGGGGCGATCGTTCGCGGGGCGCCGCCTCCGGGCTCGCCCTACGCGCAGCGAGTCACCCCGCCTCAGGTCGGGCCACGACCGACTGCGGATGCGCTCGAGCTCCGGGCGCGCGCGATCCAGGCGCGGGCGTTCTCATCGGCGGAGGCTGCCGAGAAGGCGGTCACGTCGACCCTGCGCGACCTCGAGACCCGGACCGGGGGAACCCTCGCGGGCCTGAACTTCCGGCTCAAGATCGACGGCGAGCGGACGGTCGAGAAGGTCCTCGGCGACGTCGCAGCTGGTGACCCGATCGAGCGCGCTAGGCAGGTCAAGGACGCGCTGCGGTACACGCTCATCTACCCGGAGGATCGGTTGTGGGCCGGCGCTCGCGCGGTCGAGGCGGAGCTCACCCGGCTCGGCTACTCGACGATCAAGTGGAAGCCGAACTGGACGAACCCGCTGTCGCGCGACCTCAACACCGCGTTCCGAGCTCCGAACGGGAGCCGGTTCGAACTGCAGTTCCACACCCCGACCTCGTTCGAGCGGAAGATGAACGGCGGGCCCGGCGGACAGCGCCCGTCGCACGAGATCTACACCGAGCTCCGGTCGCTGCCGCAGGATGCGGTGTCGGCTCGACGGTCACTCGAGGACGAGCTCCGAGCTCTGTGGGCCGACGTCCCGATCCCGGCCGGCGAACCGTACTTCGCCGAGATCGTCGAGGACCTACTGCCGTAGGGCGCGCTCGAGCTCCGCGGCCTGCTCGGGGGTGATCGGCGTCGCGTCGGTCACGCCGCCGGCGCCCGTGAAGTAGCCGGCACCTTCGGACGCGAAGATCCACTCGCCCGTGTCACGGTCGAGGACCTCGTAGCGCACACCTTCGGATCCGACGACTCGGCGGGCGAGGCCGTACACGAAGCCGCCGGACTCGAGCTCGGCATACCACGTGTCGGAGGGATTGATCCAGAGGGTCATGATCAGGACTCCTGCCCGGCTGGCGCCGCCGAGCGCGCGTGCAGGATCGACGCCAACCGGAGCCGATAGCGTACCCCGTCGATGCGACGCCACGCGTCCCGGTTCGCCAGCGGGACCAGCACGCACGGACTCATGAGATACCAGCGCGGCAGCGCGAGGAGGACGACGATCGGCATCGTCCAGGGCCGTCCGGTCAGGGCGCCCCACGCGAGGAGCGGGACCGCGATCCCGAGCCGGAGCACGAGCCACGACGGGGTGACCGGATCGAAGTCATGCAGGAACGCCGGGTAGGCGAGCCACGCCTGCGGAGCGATCGCGAACGAGATCCCGACGATCGCTGCAGTGGCACCGAGCCCGATCGCGAGCTTGCGCCACTCGCCCCGGAACGCGTGCCACAGGATCCCGATCCCGACCGAGGACTTCGAGATGAACGCGAACGCCCACGTGCCGGGGTAGCGAATGCCGTACCAGGCGGCGGCAGTGAGCGCGATGTTCACGTTCCCTGCGTTGATATCCGAGGCGACCGGGCTGAGCACGAACACGAGCGGCAGGAGCGGCCCGACGAGCGCGTACAGGGCGACGAGCTCGACCGCTCGAACGATTGCGACGAACGCCTCGAACGGGAGCCCGAGGAGCGGGCTGATCAGCTGCGCGAACGCTGGCGTGTAGACGTACGCCGCGCTCGAGCGGATGACGTACGGGTCATCGGGCACGACCGTCCAGTAGGCGATCGCGTCGACCGGCGATCCGCCTCCGAGCCACACGAGCCATACGGTGACGGCGAACGCGATCGCGAACGCCCGCGCGGCTAGGGCCATCGGACGATCTCGGGGCGGAACCACCAGCGCCAGTGACCGTTACGGTGGACCTCGTGCGCCACGCGAGCGGTGCAGCGGCGACCGGCGAACCGATCGCCGCAGCGGCTAGCCACAGGGGCCTCCGTTGATCGTCGCCACGAGCAGCGCGGCGGCGAGCAGCACGGCCGCGAGCCCGATCGACCCGATCCACACGAGATCGACGAGGTCGCTCATTCGTCCCCTCCCTTCGCGGTGATCTGCTGGACGAGCGGGTTTGAGACGCCGGCCGCAGTCGCGATCGTCCGGAGCGGGATGTCGAGTGCCCGGGCTGCGCGGATCGCGTAGTCGCGCTCGGCCCGTCGGGCGTCGAGGGCTGCCTTTGCAGCCGCATACGCCTCGCCTCGAACCTGGACCCGGCGAAGCGCCGTGTCCGTGTCGAGGGTGGGCGCGAGATGACTCGGGTCCTGTCCGAGTCCCTGAACCTTGCGGGCCATCTCGGCGGGCCAGCCGGTCCACGGGTCACGCGTCGTCGTCATCGTCCGTACTCCTCGGTGAGGACGCCCGGGGGCTGCCCGAGCGTCGTGCGGTTGAGCGCGTAGGCGCCATCGGAGAGCCGGCGCGCGATGGGTGCGGGCCCGTACCCCCACGGGTCCCGGAAGTCGTCCGCGAGATGCTCGCCGCAGCGCGGCTCATCGGATGCGAGGTCGACCGCGATCGATGGCGAACCGCAGGTCTCGTGGTCGTACGAGTCGAACACCCGCCACGACCAGGTGTAGCGGCAGGCGCCGCCGGTGAGCTCCTCGAGGGGGATCATCGGTCGGCCTTGCCATCGGTCCCGACGAACCACGGGGTTTCGCGGTCGTCACTCTCGAAGTATTCGGGCGCGTCGGCCGTCCGCTCCCACAGGAACCCGTACCGGATCCCGCCCGTGTGCCAGCCGGTCGCGGGGTCGCGAGCCTCGTTGACCGCCCGCGTCGCCTCGTCGACGGACGGGAAGTACCCGAGCTCGCGCTCCCGATCGGCAGCCTCACCCTCGGAGTCGTGGTAGAGGACCGCCTCGTACACCGGGCGGTTGCGCCGCTTCACGGCGTCCACCGTGGGTAGAGGCAGAGCGCGTAGCCGGCCCACGGCTCGGCGTACACGCCAGCTGCGCGACCGACCGCGTCCGTGTTGATCGCGACCGCCCAGTCGGAGAACATCGACGACTCGAGGAGGATCGTCGGTGTCGGGACGCCGGGCCACGTCCACGCCATGTTGAGCTCGGGCCCGTCGCCGTGGTAGGCGGCATCCGGTCCGGTCGGGACCTTCGCCCCGGTCCGATACACGCGCCGGATCTCGAGCGCGACTGCGGCGAGGGCCTTGTCGGCCTGGGCCTTTGTGACCTTCCGGGCCATCTCAGCTGCCTCCCTTCACGCCGTAGGGGAGATGGTCATTGACGAACACGTAGCTCGCGAGGAAGTGGACGAGCAGCGCCCGCGGATGCGTCCGCGAGAAACTGAACGCCGGATCTGAGCCGCGCGACCCGAGCGTCCCGGACGAGTCGCCGAGGGTCGCCGTCCCGTCGGGGTTCAGCCACGAGGAGACCGAGTAGCCGAGGTCGATCATCCCGTCGAACCGGCGACCCGAGAAGCCCGCGAGGGCGTCCTTCACGTCGCGGCTCCGAGGAGCGCCGGCCTTGAGGACCGGAGCCCACCGACCGTCCCGGTGATCGACGTCCGCGTAGTTCGTGACGACAGGCCCGTAGGGCTTGTCATCGGAGTCGACCCGGGTCCAGGCGTTCGTGACCGTCCCGTCGTACCACACGTTGACCGACGCGCCGCCGGAGTACGAGTCCGACCGGACGTAGAACTTCGTGCCGGGGAACCGCGCTGCGAGGGTGGACCGGACGAGCGCGGCGGTGTCCGCCCATCCGACGTAATAGATCGGCGACCCGGCCCGATCACTCGGGGTCGAGGCCGCGACCTTCGCATAGACCGGATGGTCTCGCGAAGGGGCCGAAGTGAGGGTCATCCCTGACCTCCGTACCTGCGGGGCCCGTCAGAGCGGCGGGCGCATCTAGAGTGTATAGCACCTTAGCACCGGTCGTCAAGTCGGCCGATGGTCCTACCGAGGGCAGACGAGGATCGAGGGAACGTGCTTGTGCGGCGTGTGATCGGCCGTCCGATGGTGGCACTTGTAGCAGACGTCCGGATCCCGGCGGCTCGCGTGAAACCAGGTGGCCGGCGGATGCTCGATGAGCTTGAGCCGGGCCTTGAGCCGGCCGATGTTGCCGCCGAGGTTCGAGAGTTCGTAGCCCGCGTGCGGGACCGCGATCGACCTCGCGTACGGGGTCAGTGCCGCGAGCTCGGCGCGGTGGGCCTTGCGGTAGGCGGCGTTCGCAGCTGCCATCGCGGCCCGCTTCGCCTCGAGCTCGGCGATCCGCTCCCGGAGCCGCTCGGCGGCGTCGGGATCGTCGGAGTAGATCGCCCGATCTGCGGCCGCTTCGATGCTCGCGGCTCGAGCCGCCATCGCGTCGGCCTTGTCCAGGCTGCGGAATGCCCGATCCTCGCGGGCGATCAGGCGGGCCCGCTCCGGGATATGCCCGGGCTGCGTGTTGAACGCGTGGTCGTCGTGGTAGGGAGCGCCGAGCGCGAGGTCCGCATTCGCGCGGGCCACTCGCCGGCCGGCCCAGTCCCGGAGCCGTTCGGCTCGGGCAAGGCGCCGTTCGCGGTAGGTCATGCCGTGCCTCCTGTACCTGCGGTGAGCAGAGCGGGGACCGCGCTGCCGGGGCCGAGAGCGGCGGGTCGGACGTAGAACGTGACGCCCACGTCCACGCCGCAGAAGTAGGAATGGACGGCGAGGATCGTCCCCGCCGGGACGTCGACCGGGTCGGCCGCGCCGCGCGCCCAGGGGGACGGCACGACGAGCTTGCCGATGCGGCCGTTCGCGACGTCGACGAGGACGACATCGTCCTTCGTCCCGCCCGACCACGAGAGGTCGAGATGGAGAGGACGATCGCCCCACGCGACCGCGGAGAGCTTGCGCCCTCGGTAGTCCGGGAAGGTCGCGGCGAGGAGCCGCTTCACTCCGGGGTCCGAGCGGCGGAGCGGGCGAGAGAGAGGGGACATGGCGCCTCCGTTACCTGCGGAGCCCGTGTCGGGCAACTAGAGTGTATAGCAGCTTAGCGGCCGACGTCAAGCACGAAGATCGCGCGACCAGCGGATCCGAGGCTCGTCGGGGAGGGCGCGATCGCCCCACAGGTTCGCGTCGTACCGAGGTCGGCCGGCGCTCGCCCACGACGCGCGCGCCTGGAGGCGCTCCTCGAGGACGAACCCGGCGGCGCGGAGCGAGGCGCCTGACTCCGAGGCGAGGGTGTACGTGATCGCTCTCCGGTAGCCGAGCGCGGCGGCTGCCCGACAGATCGCCCCGTACAGGCGCGAGCTCGCGTTGCGCTGCTCGAGCGTGCAGACGCGGGTGATCTCGATCGTCGAGCGATCCGCAGCGAGGACGCGCGAGCCTGGTCGGCCGGCGACCGCGAACACCGACGAGCTCGCCGTCGAGTTCGAGCCCGACGCCGAATCGCCAGCCGCGTGGCGGGAGGTTGTGGCGATGGTGGGCCGCGACGAAAGCGCGGGCCTCGGCGAGGTCGATCGCGCGGAGGTTCATTCGTCCTCGACCGTCTCGAGGAGATCCAGCGCCCGGAGCCCGACGACGTAGGCAACCTTCGGCACGACCGCGTTGCCCAACTGCTGCAGGCGATGTTTCCGTCGGGTGACGCCCTTCGCGAGCCGGGGCACGCGAGGCGACGGATCGGGCGGCCACGGCTCGCCCTCGAGCCACTCCGGCGCGGCGACCTCGAGATCAGTCCAGCCGATCGGGAAGCCCATAAGCCACTCCACCCAATCGGGGCTCAGCGGGCCGGTCGCGTGCTCCGCCTCCTGAACGGTCGCGTCGAGGTAATGCTTGTCCACCCGGTACTCGTGGGACTTCGATCCGAGCGGGCCTGTCCCCTTCCACTCGGACGCTCGAGGGGTCGGCCAGATCGACGGCGGCGTCGCCAGCGCGGGCTGCGAGACCGCCTCCTCCGGGAACCGCTGCTCGACGACTGTCCGGAGGTTCTTGCCGTGCCGGACACGCGCGAGCTCGGGCCCCGCATCGCCGTCCCCGGCGCGAGGGGTCGGGTACGTCTGCGCCGCCCGGCCGAGCGGGCTCGAGTGACCGTCCGGTCCGGTGCCGTGCGGTGTCGGCCAGTTGCCGTACCGCGACTCGTTCACCTTCGCCTGCAGCCCGTCGGGCCGACCGTGCGACGAGCGCGCCCCGCCATCGCCATCCGTGACGAGCGGTGTCGGCCACGTCCCCTTGCGGGCCATCGTCTCGAGGCTCGGCCGCTTCCGGCTCCGCGTGTTCGACCCGGTGCCGTTGCCCGACGAGCCGTAGGCAGCTGCGCTCGGCGTCGGGAAGGGCGCCCGATGGATCGGGTCAGGATCCTCCGGCTCGACGTCGCCGAACCCCGAGGACGAAGATCCGGTTGCGTAGGTGCGGAGCACCGACGTCGAGCGCGGCGAGTCGATCCCGTTCCGCGTCGTACCCGAGGGCGACCAGGTCCCCGAGAACGTCTCCGAGCCCGTATCGAAGAAGCCCCGGGACATTTTCCACGAGCACGAGTCGGGGTCGTAATGCAGCGATGACGTCTGCGAACGCCGGCCAGAGCCACCGCGGGTCCGCCTGGGCAAGTTGGCGTCCGGCGACGCTGACGGGCTGGCAGGGGAACCCGCCGGCAATGAGGTCGACCCGTTCGAGCTCGGCGAGGGGGAGGGTCCGGACGTCGCCGTAGCGGGTGACGTCGGGCCATCGATGCTCGAGGACCCGGACCGCTTCGGGGTCGTACTCGACCTGCCAGCGAGGCTGCCAGCCGGCGCGTTCGAGTCCGAGATCGATGCCGCCGATCCCGGCGAATAGCGAACCGTACGTCGGTGCGTCATCGCGCATGGCCGGAGCCGAGCGCGCGCGGCGTGACGTCCTTCGCGTTCGGCGGTGCCACGAGGTAGTCCTCGAGGGCGCCGCCCGCACCGAGGTAGCCCGGCCATCGCGGGTCGCTCGGGTCCGGGATGGGCAGTTCGCACTTGCAGTCGGGGTCGCCACAGAAGCCCGTCCAGGGCCCGTCGCCTGTCTGATGGCCGTCGACCGGATGTCCGCACGTGCAACGGTTCATGAGCTCGCTCCTCTCAGTAGCCGACGAATGTACGCGTCGGCGATCGCGCGGCAGAGCCGACAGCGGGTGACGGCGCCGCCCCCGTGGGCGGGGAGATCATGACGAGTCATGCCGCCACCGACCATCCGGCCGGAGCGGGCCCGTCCGGATCCGTCCGGCGAAGTTTCGCGAGAGCGGCGGGATCAGTGATCGGCCGCAGGTCCCGAGGCCGGGACTTCCGGCCAGCGAGCGCCCGGTCGATCGCGTTGAGGTCAGAGCGCCGCAGCGGCGGCCGCGCGGGGCCGAGCTTGAGCGCGTGAGTCCGGATGATGATCAGGCCCATGTCAGCCTCCGTGGTGAGTGGTAGATCGCGAGCGCGGCGCTCGCGGCGGCGTCGGTCGAGTACCGGCCGACGAGGATGAAGTCGTCGCAGTCCGGAGCGCGGGCGACCGCGACGTAGTCCGCGCCATCGATGACGGTCATGCTGACCGCCGCTCGATCACCGGCGAGGAACCCGCGAACGCGGTCCGCGAGATCCGCCGGGAGGGGCGGAAGATCGGGAGCCGGGAGAGGGGCCATAGCGCCTCCGTTCAGTGATCGTGGCCGGGCAGCGCGCACCGCGGGCCCGGAACGAAGTCAGGGATGCCGGCGAGGACCGGCGAGTGGCGACCGCCACCGAGCCAACCGTCGGCGTGGTAGAGCCACCCGTGATCGTGAGTCGCAGCGCCGCCGTGGGGCGGCCAGCCGGTCCGCACGACGGGCACGCCGCACGCGTCACACGGCCCGAGGACCGGAACGCCTCGAGCGGCGAGTCGGTCGAGAAGCGTCATTGGGACCTCCGTTACCTGCGGAAGGGGCGGAGCCGAGGAGCGGGACCGCCTCCGTGGTAAGTGTATAGCACCTTAGCGCCGAGTGTCAAGGTGCTCTGCAGCGATTCGAGGTAGTACCATCGCCGACGCCAGCGTGACGTTCGAGGAGTCGCCGAGATGACGGTCGCGGTACAGGAGCCCGAGGCGGGCCTCGTCCGGCGGATCTTCCGCCAGGTCGTCCGCTCTCTCGTCGCGAAGCAGCGCAATGACACCGGCGTCATGGTCGCCCTGTTCCTGCCGCCCGACGTCGCGGCCGAGCTCGCGGTCCCCGGCGGCGAGCCGGCGAACGTCTTGCACTTGACGCTCCGCATCTTCGCCGACGATGCCGCGCAGGTCCCGATCGAGAAGCTCGACAAGTGGGCCGCAGAGATCGAGCAGGTCGCGAAGCGGACGCCGGTCCTGTCGGGTCGGATCTCCGGAGTCGGGCGGTTCAACGGCGACCAGGCTGGCGGCGAGGACGTCGTGTACGCGACGATCGACCTGCCCGGACTCGAGCAGCTGCGCGATCAGGTGCGATGGTGCGGCGACTACCGCGAGCTCGGGGAGTCCGACGAGCCGGAGCACGGGTTCAGCCCGCACGTCACGCTCGCGTACGGCAACGATGTCGAGCTCCCCGAAGTCCCGACCGTCCCGGTTCGGATCGATCGCCTGAGCCTCGCGATCGGGAACGAGCGACGCGACTACATGTTCGCCGGCGCCGCGACTGCGCCGGTCGCGGTCACGCAGCACAAGGCCCAGTGGTCCGCGGCGTTCATCAACGATCTCCCCGACTCCTCGTTCCTCTACATCGAAGCCGGCGGCGAGAAGGACGGCGACGGGCGGACGACGCCGCGATCGCTGCGCCACTTCCCGGTCAAGGGCCCCGATGGCGCGGTCGACCTGCCGCACGTCCGGAACGCCCTCGCGCGGATCCCGCAGTCGAAACTGCCGGCCGACGTCCAGGCAGCTGCCGAGCGCAAGGCCCGCGCGATGCTCGAGGCCGCGACCGAGAAGGCATCGGTCGAGCGGTCCGAGGCGGTCGTCGCCACGCTCGGCGAGCTCGGGTGGGAGGGCAAGGTCGAGGTCGAGCCGGTCGGCGTGTCGGAGGACGGCTCCGCGTTGATCTGGAAGGCCGACCGCGAGGAGGGTCCGGGGCTCATCCTCGTCGATGACGGGGCCTCGATCCTCGAGCTCTCCGCGTGGGTCGAGCGCGCCTCGGTCCCTGCCCTCGAGCCGGTCGAGCAGTTCGCGGTGATCAAGTCCGAGGGTGACCTCCGCTACACCCTCGGCGTCGCGTATCCGGCCCGGCGGACGACGAAGGCGACCGACTCGAAGGACGTCGACGCGCACAAGGACTACATGACGCCCGAGGAGCTCGAGAAGGCAGCGTGGGCGTACCTCCGCGACCGGACGACCGTCCGCGCCTCCGGAGGCTCGACCGGTGTCGGGACGATGCACGAGGACGGGACCGACGGCGCCGGCGACGTCGTCGAGTCGTATATCTACCGCGGCCCGACGTGGAAGGTCGCCGACCAGGTCGTCGAGGCCGGCGATTGGCTCCTCGGCGTCGTGTGGGACGAGCCGACGTGGGCGCGCATCCAGTCAGGCGACCTGACCGGATATTCGATGCAGGGCTACGCGGCACGCGAGCCCGGGTAAGTTAGGAGGATCGCAATGGCACCGGAGATGGCACCGGAGACGGATCCGCAGCCCGAGAGCGCCCCGGAGACCGTCGAGCGAACGGACACCCCGAGTCGGGGCGCGCTGATCGCGGCATTCGGCGGATCGATCACGATCCGACAGCGCGCCGATGGGCTGCCCCACGAGGGCCACGACCCGAGCCTCACCGAGCTCAGCGAGCTCCTCGAGGCCGCGATCAACGGCGCGTGGGACGTCGTCGCGAACGTCACGCTCAGCCGGACCGACCGCTAGATGGCCGGGAACGGGCGGGCTGCAGGGCCCGCCCTGATCCCGACGGGGCGGAAGGCGCTCCGGATCGGGATCAGTGATGACGGGCGGTTCGCCGACGTAACGGTCCCGGGCGACATCACCGAGGAGGAGATCCTCTCGTTGATCGCGTCGCTCGCGGCGTCGGTCATGCCGGCGATCCGCGCCCCGTCGTCGGGCATCCTCGTCCCGGTCACGGGGCGCGAGGAGGGGATCCGGATCGAGTGACGGTGCAGGTCGCGCCGAAGCCGCACGCCCTCGAGCCGGCGCTCGAGGTCCGGTGTCCCCGCTGCGGCGGGAAGCTCCTCGTCTACGTCCCGCCGGTGACCTCGGTGTCGATCCTGATCCAGACAGTCTGCCGTCGCTGCCGAGCGATCTACGTCGCAGACTTGCGCGCAGAGGGTCCGATCGTTAGTCTGACGCCCGACAGGCCGAGCGCCTGAGCGCCTCGAGCGCCTGAGCACCCGCGGACAGCCGTCCGCGCCGTAGATGCTCAGGAGGCGCGAGATGCCGGCGAAGCTCACCGACCTCGACGTGGACCGGGTCGACGCGGTCGACCGTCCGGCCACCCGTCGGAAGTTCCTCATCCTCAAGGACGAGACCGGCGGCACGCCGGCATCCGAGGACCCCATCGCCCAGGCGAAGCGGCTCCTCGCCGCGGCCGCGAAGGCGGTTGGCATGATCCACGCCTCGAAGGCCGAGCACCCCGCCGAGATGGCGGACGCGCTCAACGAGCTCGCCGAGGCGTCGGGCGCCGAGCAGCGGTTCACGAAGGCCGTCGAGAAGCCGGCCGACGAGCCAGCCAAGACGCCCGAGACGAAGGCCGAGACGCCCGCGCCGTTCGATGCTGCGGCGTTCGCAGCGGCGATCGGGCCGGCGATCGGCGATGCCGTCGTCAAGGCCCTCAAGGCGGACCTCGAGAAGGACGAGTCGGGTGCGGTCACGCGTGGCACGCCCGAGACCGTCGTCCCTGCCTCGAAGCAGGACACCGAGCCGGTCACGAAGCGGGCCCCCCGCGGCGTCGACTTCTCGAACATCGTCTTTGGCCGGGCGTCCGGCCTGAACGGCTAGCGCCTCGAGCGCACTGAGTCCGCCCCGAAAAGGGCGCGACAGGAGGTACAGAACGAATGACCGCGATCCTCCGTCAGTGGCTCGAGAAGGCCACCCTGACGACAGCCGACCTCGAAGGCGGCACGAACGGCGGGATGCTCTCGCCGGCGCAGGCCAAGCAGTTCATCCGCCAGGCGATCGAGGCGAGCGTCCTGCTCCCTGACGCCCGCAACGAGAGCTCGGACTCACCGAAGTTCGAGGTCCCGCGGATCAACCTCAACTCGCGCGTCCTGCGGCGCGGCGTCCAGGCGACCCGCCTCGACGATGCGGACCGCGTCAAGCCGGGCACCGGGCTCGTCGAGCTCGACACGCAGCTGTTCAAGGGCGAGATCCTCGTCGCCGACGAGTTCTTCGAGGACAACGTCGAGCGCGAGAGTGCCGCCGGCACGATCATGACCATGCTCGCCGAGGCGGTCGGTCGCGACGCCGAGGAGATCGCGATCAAGTCCGACACCGATCGGACCGGCGCCGACGACGAGACCCTCGACGCGTTCGACGGGATCATCGCGACGCTGCAGGACGAGCTCCCGGCGAATCAGATCCTCGACGTGTCGGCCGAGACGACCGCCCAGGACATCTTCCGCCGGATGATCGAGGCGCTGCCGTCGCGGTACCGCCGAAACTACGGCGAGCTCCGGATCTACGTGCCGACGTTCCTGCGCGACACGTACCACGCCGAGCTCGGCGAGCGCCTCACGGTCCTCGGCGACTCCGCCGTCGTGGACAACCTCGCGACGCGGCTCGCCTACCGCGGCATCCCGATCGAGGAGCTCCCGCTCCTGTCGGGCGAGGACACGATCAACGGCGCATCGATCGACTACGCGACGTTCGCGTTCCTCACGCACCCCAAGAACATCATCGCGGGCTGGCATCGCCGGATCCGGATCGAGAAGTTCCGGGACCCGCGCGAGGGGGCGACCTCGTTCCTCCCGAGCCTGCGGTTCGACTGCAAGCTCGGCGAGCCCGAGCGCGCAGTCCTCGCGACGGGCGTGCCGTTCGAGGCACCGGGCAGCTGAGCCCCGCCTCATAGCTGAGGGACGCTCAGAGGGGCCGGTCGTCGCGCAGAACGGCCGGCCCCTCGACTTACTCAGAGGATCGCAATGCCAGGTGTAAGGGTCCAGCATCCGACGGCTCGCAATGCCCGGTTCACGATCGCCGATGGCGATCGGCCGTACCCGAAGCCGTACACATGCACGCCGCCGGAGTTCGGCGGCTGCGGCTCGGTCCACGAGTTCAAGACGCACCACCTGAACGTCGACGAGACCGGAGCGGCGATCGTTGAGCGCGTCCTCTACACGCGGATCCGCGGGCTCCTCGAGCTTGCCGGATTCCGCGAGACGAACGAAGTCGCGAAGCCTCCGGCCATCGGCATCGGCATGGCCGCTGGACGGCCCGGTGCGTGGGGCAACGTGCCGATCATCCGCTCAACGGGCTAGGAGGGTTCAGGCGTGGCGAATGCACTGTTCGAGAAGTTCCGGAACGGCCAGCTCGGTCTCGGCTCGTACACGGTGATCGACTTCCCGTCCGACACCTTGAAGCTGGCGCTCATGGACCACGCCGGCGCCGACGGCGCGCCGGACATCGCGGCCGATGACTTCTATGACGACGTCGACGGCTCGCTCGTCGGTGCGCTCTCATCGGCGCTCGGCAGCATCACCGTCGGCACGGTCGCCGTCGGCGTCGTGGATGCGGCCGATCTGACACCGGCGTTCACCGGCGTGACGGGCGCCAGTGTCGAGTCGGTCGTCGCGTTGAAGGACACCGGCACGCCCTCGACCTCGCCACTGTTCGGCTACTGGGACACGGCGACCGGGTTGCCGCTCACGCCCAACGGCGGCGACGTGAACTTCACCTTCAACGCGTCTGGCATCTTCAAGTTCTGATCCGCCACGGGGCCTGACCCGGCCCTCTGACGAGGGGGTCTAGACCGTGGCGATCTCGCTCAAGACGGCGGGTACGTGGGCCCGCGTAGTCACTGACCCGTCCTCGGTAACCATTCCCGGCTCGCCAGCAGCCGGGGATCGGATGTTCCTGTTCGCGAACTGGAAAGACTTCGCGATCACGGTCGCTGACCCGTCCGGCTGGACGCCGATCAAGAACAGTTTCGCGGACGGCTCGGTCGGCGCTGGCAACGGCACCGGCTCGGTCTCGGTCGCCGCCTGGTATCGCGACTGGGTATCGGGCGACGGCAACCCGAGCCTCAACTGGTCCTCGGCACCGACCGAGGCGCACGCCGTCGTCATGCTCTGGCAGAAGGGCGCCAGCGACGTGTGGTCGACGCCCACCTTCGCCACGGCTGCCATCTCTGCGGCGGACCCGTTCAGCGCGACCGCCACGCAGGCCCTGACCATCGCCGATGCCTCGGTCGTGATGTGCATGATCGCGCTCCGCGACGACTCAGTCGCGATGGCGCGATCGACGAGCTCGATCGGAGACGACGGGTCGCCGGCCCTCACGTGGAACGGTAACTACGTCGAGAGCCCGGCGACGCACTTCAACTCGACGACCGGACTCGATATGTCGGGCGACCTCGGCCATCGGTTCGTCACGACTGGCGCCGCTGGCGTCAACCTGACGATCGAGGGCAATCCGGACGCCGCTGAGACCGGCTCCGCGTTGTGGGTCCACCAGCAACTCGCGGTCACGCAGACGATCGGCGCGATCGCGCTCCTCGATCCGACGAGCGCGGTGTACGCCCCGACGATCACGCCCAAGAACACCTTGGGCGCCCTTGCGCTGCTCGACCCGACATCCGCGATCTACGCGCTGACCCTGACGCCAAAGAACACGCTCGGGGCTCTGCCGCTCCTCGACCCCGTGAGCGCGGTCTACACGCCAACGGTCACGCCAAAGAACACCGTAGGCGCCTTGCCGCTGCTCGATCCCTCGAGCGCCATTTACGCCCCGACCGTCACCCCAACGAACACCGTCGGTGCGCTGGCACTCTTGGATCCGAGCTCGGCGATCTATGCGCTGACTGTGGTCCCGGGAGCGGTCACCGTCGGAGCCCTGCCGCTCCTCGACCCTGTCTCGGCCACCTACGCGCCGACCATCCTTCCGATCAACACCCTCGGCGCCCTGCCACTGCTCGATCCGAGCTCCGCGATCTACGCGCCCACCGTCGTCCCGGGCGCCGTTACGGTCGGCGCGCTGCCGCTCCTCGATCCCGTGTCGGCGGTGTACGCCCCGACGATCCTGCCGCAGCCCGTGACGGTCGGGGCGCTGGATCTCCTCGACCCGACGTCCACGGTCTACGCGCTCACGGTGACCCCCGGTGCTGTCACGGTCGGCGCGCTCGCGCAGCTGGACCCGGTCTCAGCGATCTACGCCCCGACGATCGTGCCGGGTCCTGTTGGCGTGAGCCTGACGTTCGTCGATCCGGTCTCCGCGATCTTCGCGCTCACGGTCGCGCCGGCGCCGATCACCTTCGAGCTCACCCTGCTCGACCCCGCGAGCGCGATCTATGCGCCGACGCTGCTCGCGCTGAACACCCTCGAGCTCGGGCTCATCGATCCGGTTTCGGCGGTGTACGCGCCGACAGTGGCGCCGATCAACACGTTCAGCCTGTCGCTGCTCGATCCGGTTTCGGAGGTCTACGAGCCGCTCGTCGCGAACGCCTCGGGCCCGCAGACGGTCGTGCTCGGGCTGCTCAATCCCGTGTCGGCGATCTACGCCCTGACGGTCGGAGGCGCTGCCGTCACGGTCACGCTCGATCTGCTCGATCCCGGATCCGCGATCTACGAACCGGTCCTCGCATCGTTCAACCTGATCGCGCTCGAGCAACTCGATCCGGCCGCGGCGATCTACGAGTTCGTGGTCACGCAGGGCGGCGGCGCTGCAAGCGAGGTTGTGCTCGATCTCATTGACGCCGGCGTGACGATCTTCGCGCTCGCGGTCACCCGCGGCGGCGAGATCCGGTGGGCCGACGTCGTTGTCGAGGTCGACGGGATCGAGGGGCCGGCGGGTACGATCTCCGGGATTGCCGGCCCGACCGCGACGGTGCGACTCACGGGCGGACCAGGAGGGTAACGATGACGCAGCTGATGATGGTCCGTGGCAAGACGGCGGAGTTCCTGCTCGAGCTCACCTTCGAGGGCGAGCCCGTGGTCGTCGATCCCGAGGTCGAGCTCGTGTTCACCGCGAAGCGCGCGTTCAGCGACTCGAACGCCGACGCGATCATCCACAAGACGATCGACGCGGGTATCACGGTCGGCACGGAGCCCGGCGAGGCGACCGTGAAGATCGAGCCCGCCGACACCGTCGACCTCGACCGGCGGGTCCTGTTGTGGGACGTCGAGCTCGTCGATCCCGACGAGAACCGCTACGTCGTCGCCGGAGGCACGCTGCACGTCGATCCCGTCGTGTCGGCAACTGTCCTCGGCTCGTGAGCGCCGTCCGGGTGACGATCCTCCCCCGGGCGGCGCTCGCCCTCCCGGAGGTCCTCGCGTCGGGGTAGGATGCACCCGAGCGACGGTGCGGAGACGGCAGCCTCCGCCTCGCCGCTCGAGGAGGATCGATCCGTGGGTATCGCAGTTCAGCCCTACCAGGCGTGGTACTTCGGCGCGGCCGTTCATAACGACGAGGTCGAGCTCGCGATGCGCGCCGCGACCGCCAATGATCGGCTCACGACACCGCGCCTCGTCGAGCAGGTCCAAGTCGTCGGGCTCGAGACCGAGAACGAAACGGACTTCGTGTGGGTCATCCGCGAATGGCCGTCAGGCCGCGCCGAGCGGATCGAGTCGTGGCTCGTTCGAAAGATGCCAACCGAGCCGTGACGGTCACCGTCGCAATGCCGTGGCGCGGTGCGCCCGAGCTCCTGCCGCGAGCCGTTCACTCGGTGCTCGCGCAGACGGTCAAGGATCTCCGGCTCGTCGTGGTCGCAGACGGGGAGCGCATCGGTGCGCGACTGTTTCACTCGCTCACCGACGGCGGCTCGTGGGGCCCGGATGAGCGGCTCGTGCTCTACCGGATCGAGACGAGCCACGGTCCGTACTTCGCCCAGGAGGTCGTCCTCGAGGCGACGAGCTCGGAGTGGTACGCCGTCGTCGGCGCGGATGACTGGGTCGATCCTGACCATCTCGAGCGCCTGATCGCGGTCGCCGACCCGACGGGCGCCGCAGTCCCGGGGGCGGTGTGGTGGCACGAGGACGAGATGCCGGATCCGCGATATCCATTCGTCCACGTCGGGCGCTACGAGGTCGGCGTGTATCGCCCTGAGCGGCTGCGCGCGATCGGGGGGTTCAACGTCGCCGAACGGATCGGCCAGGACTCGCTGACCCTCAAGCTCCTCGACCTCACCGGAGGTATGGCGGTCGTCGACTGGGCGACCTATCACCGCACCCGCCGGCCGGACTCGCTCACGACCTCGCCCGAGACCGGATTCCGCACACGCACAAGGAACGAGATGCGCCGGCGCAACCGCGGCGTGTACGCCAAGGCGCAGCGGCTCGCTGCCGGTCGAGGGTTCCCGCTCAAGCTCGCACGGTGGCGCCGCTCACAGATGCCAAAGGCCCTCCGCGAGGAGGCGGCGATGCACGCGGACACGCTCCGAAAGATCATCGGATGACCGAGATCGCGACCGTCGGGCTGTCGGGGCAGTTCCTCGCTGAGAGCGGGTGGCTGCCGGCGCTCCGCCACGCACGGGAGATGATGTTCGACGTCCTCCACCACGCCGGCTACGAGGTCGAGGCCGACGGGCGGATCGTGTGGCGCCTCCGACCGACGCCGCGCGTGTTCGACGGGATCGAGCTCCTCGCGCTCTACGGCGACCGACGAGTCGAGGAGGGGCAGACGGTTCGGGCGTGGCGCCGCGACGTCCTCGCGATCCGCGCTCGACCGCACCGCCGGGAGCGTCATCCGCTCACGCCGCCGCGATGACCGCCGCTACACTGCCGCGGATGGGTACGGGGCTATGGTTCGTCACGCCGGCGTGGCAGCGGTACGGGATCGTCGAGATCTGCCTCGAGCAGCGCCGCCGGGTGATCGAGGAGCTCGCGGCCCACGGGATCGAGGCGCACCAGGTCGTCATCGCGGACGACGAGAACCTCGACATCGCCCGCGCGGCCGGCGCCGAGATCGTCGTCCGCGACAATGAGATGGTCGGGCGGAAGTTCAACGATGGGATGGAGTACGCCGGCAAGCACGGCGCCGAATGGATCGTCCCGATCGGCTCGGACTCATGGATCGCGACCGACTACTTCCTGCCGCTCGTCAAGCCTCGCCTGACGCTGACCTCGCCAGCCTACGCCGTCGTCACGCCGACGACGCTCGCGCAGCTGACCGTCGCCCCGCTCCGGCTCGCCCACTCCGCGGGGCCGTACGTGTTCCATCGCTCGCTCCTCGAGCCGTGCGACTTCCGTCCCTCGGCCGAGGACTCGAACATGGTCGACACGTCCACGATCGCGGGGATCGAGCGGCACACCCCGATCCGCTGGCAGGTCCGGACGCTGCACCCGTTCCAGTACGTCGGGTTCCGGATCCCGCCGATGATGACGACGTATCACTCGCTCTGGCGCAGATGGGGTGTCGCCGAGCTCAACCCGCCGTGGCCGACATTGCGGCGCTATTACCCGCGCGACCTCGTCGAGCGAGCGCGGGCGCTCATGACAAGGTAGGGAGGATCGTTCCATGCTCGTCGAGCTCATCCGCGCCGCGATCGAGGATCGCCTCGACGGCAACGTCGGGATCGTGGTCTCAGGCGGTCTCGACTCGTCCACCGTCGCGAGCCTCGCGCCGGAGTCGCTCCCGACGTTCACCGGCTATTACGACGTGCCCGGGTTCGATGAGCGCCGCTACGCCTCGCTCGTCGCGCATCCGGAGCATCACGAGGTCCTGATCACGCCGGCGGATTTCGTCAAGTGGTTCGATGAGATGGCCGGGTTCATCCGTCCGCCCGTCCAGGGACCGGGCACGTTCGGTCAGTTCATGCTCGCGAAGGCGGTCTCCGACCGCTGTGAGGTCGCCCTCTCGGGCGAGGGCTCCGACGAACTGTTCGGCGGCTACGCGCGCACCCTCCTCGCCGCTGGCGAGCCGATGCCCGACGGGTACGAGAACTACTCGCCGCCGGCCGACTACCCGGTGGGTGATCTCGCTGCGGCGCTGCAGTACGACCTCGACCGGTTGCCGGATCTGCTCGCGGTCGATGATCAGATGACGGGCGCCTGGGGCGTCGAGGCGCGCGCTCCGTTCACCGATGAGCGGATCGTTGACTACGCGCTCGCCCTCGAGCCGATCGAGCGAGTCGGCAAGCGCCACCTGCGCCAGGCGGTCCGCGGCATCGTGCCGGACGCGATCATCGACCGCACCGACAAGATGGGGTTCCCGGCACCGTTCGTCCTGTGGGCGCAGGAGGACCCGGTCCGCTCGTTCGTCCTCGAGCGGATCGGCTACGTCCCGGATCCCGAGCGTCCGTGGGACCGCGCATGGTGGTACGCGATGGTCGAAGCGGCCGGTGCGGATTGACTTTCTCGCTCGTGAGCGCCACTTCGCCGATCACCTAGCGCCGGTCGCTCGAGCACTCCGAGCCCGAGGCATCGAGGGGCGGTTCATCGTCGAGCCGGCGATCGCGTGGCGCGCAGTGGAGCTCGGGTTCACACCCGATCAAGGCGCGAGCGATCCCTCGGTTCCGATCGTCCTCGCCTCGTACGGCGATCTCAAGGTCGCGCGCAAGGCCGGCCGGACGAAGATCGCGCTCCTGCAGCACGGCATCGGCCAGAGTTACGGCGGGGATGCTCGGGTCGCGGAGGGACCGAGCTACTCGGGCGGCCGTGACAATGGCGATGTCGGACTGTTCCTCTGCCCCAACGAGCACTCCGCGAACCGCTGGCGCGAGGCGTACCCCGCTGCACGAGTCGAGATCGTCGGCTGCCCGAAGCTCGACACCCTCCCCGCTCGGGAGCCGGGGCCCGGGCCGGTGATCGCGTTCACCTTCCACTGGGACGCCCACGTGGTGAACGAGACCCGCTCAGGGTTTCGGCAGTTCTCCTCGGCGATCGTCGCAGCGAAGCGCCAGGGCTGGACGGTCCTCGGGCACGGCCGCCCGCGGCTCCTCACGGACTACCGCACCGGTGCCGTCCGGTTCTATGCCCGCTTCGGGATCGAATGCACGACCGACTTCGACGAGGTTTGCCGGCGGGCGGATCTGCTCGTGTTCGACAACACGAGCTCGGGCTACGAGTTCGCCGCGACCGGGCGGCCGGTGCTCGTGCTCGACCCGATCCAGTACCGCCCGCTCGTCACGCACGGGCTCCGGTTTTGGGAGGCCGCAGACGTCGGGGTCCGGGTCAAGCGCCGCGAGCAGGTCGTGTCGGGGATCATCGAAGCTCTCGCCGATGCACCGGAGCGCCAGGCCGCGCGCGAGGCGGCGCTCTCGATCGTCTACGGCTACCGCACGGGAGCCTCAGAGCGGGCGGCAGACGTCATCGTGGACTGGGCGTCGCGTATCATCCACCCGAGGATCGCTTGCGGAGGTCTAGGCGATGGTGGAGCTCGGCACCCTAGAGGGGCTCAAGGACAAGCTCGGCATCGCGGCCGCGGACCGGACGCGTGACCGCGAGCTCGAGGTCCTCCTGCTCGCAGCCCGGCGGTACGTGCTCCGCACCGTCCGCTACGCCGAGGCGGGCGAGATCTCAGGCGAGATCCACGAGAACGTCCGCGAGGGCGAGGCGATCTTCGCCGGCGTCCGCCCGCTCGATCCCGACGTCGACCTTATCGTCGAGGGCCGGCGGTTCGGGACGGAGACTTGGACGACACTGACCGCCGAGGTCGTCGACCCGGTCGAGGGGCGGATCCGGATCGTCAACGCTGCGGACTCGCCGTGGCCCCCTGTCTCGGCCAGCTGGTCGTCGTGGCCGTGGGGCCGGCGGCAGCGCCAGATCTGGCCGCTCGTCCGGCTCGGCTACGCGAACCTCGCCGCTCCGCTCGACGAGCTCGAGGATCTCGGTCTAGTCGTCGAGGTTCTCGCGGCGCACTGGGACCGCGAGAGTTCCGGCAGTTCCGGCGTGCTCGTCGCGCAGACGGCCGGCATCGTGTCCGAGCAGTATTCGGCGGGCTCGTCCGGGGCGCTCGGAACGGTGCCGAATGCGGTCGGGCTCATCCTTGCGACCTATGGCGGGCTCGGGCGGGCGCGCCTGTCGCGGTGACGCACGGGCACGATGCGACCTGCACGGATCTGCCGAGCGAGTCGGGGATCGGTGTCTGCATCCGGAGCATCGATCACGGACCCGGACAGATGGTGTCGGGCGAGACGTTCGATCGGCACCCCGCAGGGTTCATCATCGCCCACGACGTACCCGGCGGAGGCGAACGCTGCGAGGGCGCACTCACGATCGACGAGGCGCACTTCGGGCCGGAGCGATGGACCGTATCGGGGAGCCTCGAGGCGGGCGATCTCACCCTCACGCCATCGGTTGCGTGTACCGTGCATCCGACGTTCCATGCCCACGTGACGAACGGACGGTGGACCGGATGACGCTCCCGCGAATCGCGCAACGGATCGACCTCGTCGCGACGCGCGTGCTCGAGTCGAACACGGAAGATGCGTGGGGCCGGAAGGTCCCGGCCGCGCCTGTCACGGTCGCGGCATGGCGGGGCGACCTGCAGCCTCGCAAGGTCCGCGGCGGATCCGGCGAGATCCTGACCTCGACCGGGCAGGGCGCGGCGCTCTCGGAATACATCGTCCTCGCGCCGCTCGGGCTCGGCATCCTGACCGGAGACGTCATCCAGCGTGCGACCGATGACGGGCTGCGCTACCAGGTCAACCGCGTCGACCCGATCGGCGAGGGCCTCCGGCTCGCCCACGCGGAGATCGCCTGCGACCTCGTCACGTCGGGCGTTCCCTGACCGATGGCCGGCAACGCGAGCCGGCGCATTGCGAGCGCGGCGGGCCTGCGGGGCGACGTCGCGTTCCGCTGGCGCCCCGGAGGACAGCGCGACCTGCGGCTCGGTGTGGCGTACGGGCTGCTCGAGGCCGGGTACTACGGCGAGGACCGCATGAAGGCCGACGCTCCGGTGCGCGGAGGGCACCGTTCGTTCCTGACGGGCGCGCATCTCGCGGGCCCGCTCAACGTGTCGGACTTCCCGGGGACTCGTCGAGCGAAGGTCACCGTCGGCGGAACGCTGCGGCGAAGCATCCACGCGATCGTGTACCTCGACGGCGTTCCGATCCCCGGCTCGCGTCGGGTGGACGAGAACCAGGTCCCGATCCCGAACTACGCGACCAGCGGGGCGCACGTCATCCTCGTGCTCGGCACAAACTCCGGATACGGCGGTTGGGTCGATGGCGGCACGGCTAAGATGCCGGCGCGGCCGTTCACGATGCCGGCCGTGGCGCAGATGTCGAAGGCCCTCGGGAGCCTCATGCGATCCGGAGCGGACGGGTATTGGAGGACGCGATCATGAACCTCGCAGAGGCGGCATCGATGGTGCTCCCGTGGGTGATCGCCATCGCCCTGATCGCGACCGGCGTGCTCATCCGGAGGCGTCGCAATGACGGTTGAGATGGTGGATCCCACAGGCCGTATCGTCGTCGAGCTCCGCGAGGCTGCGGCCGACTGGCCGGCGCCGCTCACGAACTACCGGATCGCGCCCGGCGAGCTCGCCGGCACGGACGTTCCGAAGGATGGCTCGGCACCGCTGGCGATCGTGGTCCGCCGTGCTCCGACCCTCCGCTTCCGCCGGCTGCCGCTGGCGCGGTTCGACTACCGGCTCGACTGCTACCACCCCGACGCGCGCATCGCGGCGCAGATCGCGGGTCTCGCCTCGGACGCCCTGCACGACCGGGGGCCGCGCGTGGCGAGCGGCATCGGGATCTTCGCCTCGTACGATGCCGGCGGATCCGGCGGACTCGTCGAGCCCGACACGAAGTGGCCGGTCGAGCGCGTCCTCGTTCGGCTCACGGTCGCAGCGCAGGCGATCGCGTAGCGTCTAGTCGCGACCTGACGGACGGTGTAGCCTGTCGCTCGACCGGAAACGGCCGGCCATCGCCCAGGCGATGACCGCGTGAAGTCGTCCGAGCCCGAGGCGGGCAAGGCGACGAGACCATCGCCGGGAGCGCCGCGGAGCGCCGGAGGCACGTTGAACGTGTCAGGAGGCGCGCGAGATGGGCGTTACCAGCACGACGGCCGAGGAGATCTCGGTCGGCGCGGGCGAGGTTTACTACCAGGACGACGAGGGCGTCTGGCAGCCGGTCGGGGCGACGAAGGACAATAACGTCTGGCGTTGCGTCACCGAGTACGCCGACATCAACCTCAACGGCGTGATCGGCCCGATCAAGGGCATCGACTACATCACCGAACAGCTGGCCGAGCTCGAGGTCTCGGTCGCGCAGATGAGCGCCGAGAAGATCGCGCTCATGATCCCGGGGGCGACCTCGACCGTGCAGACAGCGGCCGACAATGGCGGCGCCTCGACGACCCTCGCGGTCGCGACGACCGCGGGTCAGTGGGAGGGGGTCAAGCTCGCCGCGGTGGCCGGGCTCGCCGTCGGCGAGTACGTCCGGATCGGTGCCGATGGTTCGATCGAGTGGCGCACCCTGACGCGGGTCGGCACCCTCGGCGCCGGCGGCACCGGTGTCGATCTCGACTTCCCGCTGCAGCTGGCGCACGACGTCGGCGATGACGTCGTCGAGACCGACGGCGCGGGTCTCACGATCATCACGCCTCCGATCATCCGCCGGCTCCCGAGCTCGGCGTATCACAACTGGCGTCTCGACGTCCCGGGGCTCGACGGTCGGCTGGTGCGGTTCCTGATCCTCAACGGGATCATGACCGAGAACGCCGAGGTCGAGGCGGCGGACGACGACGCGGCCGCGCCGCGTCTCACGATCCAGTCGCGCATCGATCCCGCGGATCCGAACACCGGATCGTGGGCGATCCATCGCGTCCCGACCTTCGGGGCTGAGCCGGTCGGCTCCTGACCCTCGCATCCACTGAGCCCCGAGGAGGGCCTGATATGGAACCGATCGAGCGCGCCGGCACGCGGACAGATGACGAGGTCGCATTCGGCATCATCCCGTGCCGGTTCTCATCCGAGGTCCGCTACATGCGGACGCTCAAGATCAACGCCGCGAAGGAATGGAAGGCGCTCCTCGGGCGCAAGCTCGCCGGCACGATCGCCGAGTACGACGTCCCGGCGATGCGGCCAGGTGGCGGCTCGAAGATGCTCGAGTCGCTCATCGGGCTCGGGATGCTCGGCACCGACACCGTCCTCGAGCTCGTCGTCGCGTACGACAAGCGCGGCACGCTCGGCGGCTCGGAGTGGCTCGGCGAGAACGCCGACGATGCCGAGCTCTATGCCGTGTTCCGGTCGATCTTCGCGGTCCACTTCCCTTTCGTGAGGGACGTCCTGAGCGCGATGGGCACGCTGGCGGGACTGCTCGCCAGCGGGGCCCCGGAGGCGGTGGCGGAGGCGCTGACTCCACAGGGCGTCGAGTCTCCTCCTCCGAGCTCGTCGAGTGGTGCCTCGCGAACTGGGGCCTCGGCCCCGACACGATCGCGACCACGCTCGACGAAGCGCAACTAGAACTTCTGTGGCGACGCGGGCAGGAGCGCGTCGTCCGGGAGATTCGCGAGGACGCCGAGCGGGACCGGACGATCACGAAGGCCGCCGTATTCGACGCGATGACCGACCTGTACGCGATCCTGCCGCTCGGGCGCGACAAGCGCGGCCACGCCCGGCCGCTACTCAGGAAGCTCTCGGCAGCGAAACCCGGACTGACCGGTGCAGCCCTCGAGCGACGCATCGACGCGCTCGCCCGGAACCCGCTCTACGCGGGCAAGATCCACTGAGCTCGTGATCCCGTGAACATCGGCGATCTGTTCGTCCGTGTGCTCGGAGACACTTCGCAGGTCGAGCGCGACGTCGCCGGTCTCGGCACGTCGCCGAAGATCGCCGCCGGCGGCCGCAAGGCTGGCGATATGTTCGCGAACGGCGTCCGCCAGGCGTCGAACCTGATCGGTCCGGCGATCGGCGCGGCGTTCGCCGGCGGGATCTCGTCTGCGGCGAAGTTCCAGGACCAGCTGCAGACGATCCGCACGGTCGCGATGGACCTCACCGATCAGGAGCTCGCGGGCATCGGCGACGAGCTCCTCACCCTCTCAGCCAAGACGGGCAAGCCGATCGAGGACCTGACCGCCGGGTTCTACGATCTCGTGTCGGCCGGCATCGATGCCTCCGATGGCGTCAAGATCCTCGCCGAGAGCTCAAACCTCGCGATCGGCGGGCTCGGCTCCACTGCCCAGGCGGTCGACCTCGTCACGTCGGTCCTCAACGCGTACGGGCTCGAGGCGGATCAGGCCAGCCGGGTCACCGACGTATTCGCGAAGGCGGTCGCCGACGGCAAGGTCACGACCGCGCAACTGGGCGAGTCGATCGCGACCATCGCGCCGATCGCAGCCCAGGCGGGCATCTCGATCGAGGAGGTCTCGTCAGGCTTCGCCGTCCTGACCGCCCAGGGCGTCCCTGCGGCCGAGGCGGCGACGAAGATGCGCTCAGCGATCGTCGCGCTGATCTCGCCCAACGAGGCGCTCAACCGGATCCAAGCCCGGACCGGGATCAACTTCGCGAAGCTCGCCCGGGAGAAGGGCCTCGCGGTCGCGCTCGAGAAACTGCGCGAGGTCACCGGAGCGGCGGGTTCGACGTTCAACGATTTCTCATCCGAGCTCGCCGCGACGAAGGGCACGGTGGACGATGCCCGCACGATCGTCGAGAAGTTTCAGCGGACGCTCGGGCTCACCGACGCGCAGGCTGCGGAGTTCGTCGCCGCGGTCGGCAAGGACGGGATGGGGCAGGCGCTCTCGGATCTCGCCCGCAAGCTCGGCGCCGGCGACGCGGCGTTCGCGGACTCACTCGGTAGGGTCGAGGCGTACGGCTTCGCCCTCGCGACCACGGGCGACAACGCGGCAGCATTCGGGGATCAGATCGAGGAGACGCTCGCGACCACCGGGCTCGCGTCCGAGCAGGCCGCGATCAAGATGGACTCGCCAGTCGAGGCCGGCAAGCGCCTCGCGGCTGAACTGAACACGCTCTCGATCCGCGCATTCGGCCCGTTCGCCAACTCGCTCGGGCCGCTGGTCATCGCGCTCGACCAGTTCGGCGGGGCGATGCGCGCCATCGTCGCCCCCTCGAGGCTTGTCGGCGGGGCGATCGGGTTCATCGTGCAGCGGCTCGTCGCGTCCACTGCGGTCCAGGGCGCGCTCCGCGTTGCCGGCGCCGCTGGCGGCGCGGCGTATCGGCTCGCGTTCACGACCGCGGCGTATCTCGGTGGGTTCATCGGGAGCCTCGCCGAGACCCTCTCCGGAACCGGCCCGATCCGCTCTATCAAGAGCGCCGCGGCGAAGCTCGGTGGGGCGTGGAAGGTCGCGTTCATCACCGCGGCGGCGGTCCTGTGGTACGAGGTCGTGCTCATCTCAGAGGCGCAGAAGGCGGAGATCGCCAACCAAGGGCAGGAGATCGGCGCGGCGCTCGCTGAGCAGATCGCGCACGGGACCACGGAGCAACTGCAGCAGAGCCGGGGCGCGTTCATTGCCGGGCTCGATCAACTCGAGACCTACCCGATGCTGTTCGGGGTCACGAAGGCGGCGGAGGACGAGCTCAAGCGCAACCTCGCCGCCGTCGAGGCGGAGCTCATGCGCCGCGGCGGATCCATCCGGGATCGCTGGTACGACGACGTCAGTGATCTCGGCGGCACGCTCGCGGACGGAGTCGAGGACGGAATCGGCCCGACCGGCAAGGCGGCGGACGATCTCGGCGACGCGCTCGAGGACCCGCTCAGCGATGCCGCGAGCGATTCCGAGAAGGCCATCTCGGACGCGGTCGACGGGATCCTCAAGAAGCTCAAGGACGCCCGGACCGAACTGTCGAACGCGGCGAGCAACGCGGCTCATGCGATCTACGATCCGATCATCGCCCAGGCGAATCTCGCCGCCACCGAGCGCGAGATCACCGAGCAGCAGCAGGTCGCCTCCTCGAAGGACTCGAGCGCCGAGCAGATCCAAGACGCGAAGGACCGGCTCGTCGAACTGCAGATCGCCAAGATCGGCTATCTCGCTGAGCTCGCGGGCTATGGCGACCAGGCCGCGGCGGACACCCTCGAGACGCAGATCAAGGTCCTCGAGTCGGTCAAGGGCCTCACGACCGAGCAGAAGCTCTACCTCGCCGAGCTCCGCCGGCAACTCCGCCTGACGCGCGAGGAGGCCGACAAGCTCACGCACTCGCTCGGTCACGAGGTCAAGCCCTACGTGCCGCCTCGAGGCGCGCCGGTGGCATCCGCCTCGGGTGGCTATCTCGACCCGGGCGTGTATCGGTTCGGCGAGCGAGGCTCGGAGGTCGTGACCGTCGCGGAGGGCTACCACGGGCTCGCGATCCCGGAGGGCGTCATGGCCGGCGGGATGGCGTCGCAGACGTTCCAGACGACGCTCATCATGCCCGGCCCCTCGACCCGCGATCCGTTCGCGATCTTTGACCGGGCCTCGCAGTTGCAGCGGTTCGGCGTCCTCAATCCCGAAGTCAAGGCTGTCGAGGGGGTGATCCGAGGATGACGCTCAACCTCGGCGGCTACGTCACCGAGCTCACGTTCGACTCGGTCGATCTGCAGCCCGACGACCACTCGTACGTCCTCTGGATCGCCCGCGGGCTGCAGGGTGCGCCGACGGTGCGTGGGTCCGACACGATCGTTCCGCACGCACCCGGGCGGGTTGCGCGCTCCCGCCAGGCCGACACGCTGCGGATCGAGCTCGACGGCCGGATCTTCGCCTCGACGCCGGCGGGGTTTCAGACGACGCGGACGCTGCTCATGGCGCTATTCGACGGCGTCGCGGAACCGCGGCTCCTGTCGTGCCTCCTCGAGGACGGCGCCACGACGGCCGAGATCTACGCTCGCCCGATCCCGCCGCATCTCATCGACGAGGCCGTCCCGAGCTACCTCGCGCGCCTGAGCATCGCGCTCGAGAGCGTCGACCCGTACTGGACACTGGGCGGCTCCTGACCCGTGGCGGTGTCGATCGTCTACCAAGAGAACCTCTCGGGCAGCGTCGGCAATCTGACGTGGGGCACTCCG